>Ga0114973_10000095_pt1 | contig 55269 bp, 53 predicted proteins | sample M_140807_MF_Meta_FD_87025 | JGI IMG/M metagenome (GOLD analysis project Ga0114973, IMG submission 87025) | Freshwater microbial communities from Lake Montjoie, Canada to study carbon cycling - M_140807_MF_MetaG | ecosystem: Environmental > Aquatic > Freshwater > Lake | place: Lake Montjoie... | reverse complement strand
CGATCTGGAGCCACCAGCGGGGTGACGACGACCCGATCGTGTTCGGCGGTGGGCCGGTGCTCACGGCCAATCCCGAGCCCCTGGCACCGTTCCTCGATGCCGTGTTGCTGGGGGACGGGGAGCTTCTGCTGCCGGCCTTCGTGGACGCGTTGCAGGCCTGCCGGGGTCAGCCGCGGGCCGAGCGGCTCCGCAAGCTGGCCCAAGTGGACGGCGTCTATGTGCCATCCCTGTACGCACCTCGCTACGGCGGCGATGGAACCCTGCTGGGCGTTGAAGCCATCGAGGCAGGCATTCCCAAGCAGATCGCCAAGCAGACCTGGCGGGGCAACACCCTCAGCCACTCCACGGTGATCACCCCGGAGGCCGCCTGGCCCTCGATCCACATGGTGGAGGTTGTGCGCAGCTGCCCGGAGCTGTGCCGCTTCTGCCTCGCCAGCTACCTCACCCTCCCCTTCCGCACCCCCTCACTGGAGGACGGCCTGATCCCAGCTGTGGAGGTGGGTCTGGCCGCCACCCAGCGGCTCGGTCTGCTCGGCGCCTCGGTGACCCAGCACCCCCAGTTCGCCGATCTACTGACCTGGCTCGATGGCGACCGCTTCGACGGCGTGCGGCTGAGCGTGAGTTCGGTGCGGGCTGCCACCGTGACGCCCCTGCTGGGGCGGATCCTGGCCAAACGCGGGAGCAAATCGCTCACGATCGCGATCGAGAGCGGCAGCGAACGGATGCGGGAGGTGGTGAACAAAAAACTCGCCACCGAAGAGATCTTTGCCGCGGCCCGCTACGCCCGCGAAGGAGGGCTCAGCGGCCTGAAGCTCTACGGGATGGCCGGCCTGCCGAGTGAGGAGGAGACCGACATCGAAGCGACCGCCTCCCTGCTGCTGGAGCTGAAGAAGGCCACGCCCGGGCTGCGGCTTTCACTTGGAGTGAGCACCTTCGTACCCAAGGCCCATACACCTTTCCAGTGGGACGGGGTGCAGCCGGAAGCTGAGCAACGGCTCAAGCTGCTGGCCAAGCGCCTCAAGCCCAAAGGCATCGAGCTGCGGCCAGAGAGCTATGGCTGGAGTGTGATCCAGGCCCTGTTCTCGCGCAGCGACCGGCGACTCGCTGCCGTGATCGCCGCGGCCCGGGGCACCCACAGCAGCCTGGGCGGGTGGAAAAAGGCTTACCGGGCCGTGCAATCCGGGGAAGCCGAGGCCCTGGTCACGGCTCCCCCCGGGCTGCCGCCCCCGCCAGCCTGGGACTGGGTGGTGCATGGCCGCTGGGAGGAGAGCACCGTGTTGCCCTGGCACCACCTGATGGGTCCCCTCGGCAACGCAACGCTGTGGCAACACCGCAACGGCGCTGGAGCGGTTGCAGCATCCAGCGACGGCTGAACAAAAGTCGGGCGAGCGACCGAGACGGCCCAGGCCGTGCCTCGGTAGCAACCTTCAGCGGTGGGCCAAGTCGGCTACCGCAGCGCTCCGCTCCGACTCAGGCCGCACCATGGCCTGCAACCCGGCCAGCAGAATCCAGCCAGCCACATTGATGCGGCTGTCATAAAAGGGCATGTCCGTGGCATGCAGGGCTGCGAGCACAAGGACGGCGGTCCACCAGCCCCGATCGAACACACCGCCGCGCAGCAGGGCCGGCCCCAGGGCCCGCAGCAGCAGCAGCAGCACGAAACCGACCACCAGCAGAGCAACCGGCAGACCATGACTGACCGCCAGATCGATCGGCAGGTTGTGGGGATGGCCGTGCCAATGGCCGGTGCGCAGGGGATAGATCAGGCTGAACGCCGCCGCCCCCCAGCCCAGCCAGGGGCGCTCGGCGATCAAACCGAGGGCCACCTGCCACTGGGCCAGCCGAGTGATCTCCTGGGGCCGCTGGCCGGCGTAATGAAGATCGCTGAGCCTTCCCCAGATCGCTTCAGGCACCACGGCCCGCGCTGGACCCTGGAGCAGCTCCGGCACGCCCACCAGGCTGGCGGCAGCAATCACCGCCACAGCCAGCACCAGCAGGGGAAGCAGCCAAGGCCAGCTCAGCGGACCAGCCACCAGCGGCAAAGCCAGCAGGAGGGCACCCCAGGCATTGCGGGAATCGGTGAGAAACACCGCCGTGACCACCGCCACGGCCAACAACAGCACGACTCCACGACGGCGGAGATCCAGAAGAGGCTGCAGAAGGGCCGCCAGCACCAAGGGCCAGGCCAGGGCCAGCCAGGAGCCGGCGATGTTGGCGTAATCGAACAGACCGGCGAGGCGCCCGGGAGGATTGCCGCCGGGCTTGAGATGCCAGATCACCAGGCCGCCCAGCGCCTGGAAGGGTCCATGCCAACCCCACCACAACTGCCCGAGCCCGGTGACGACGACGGGCACGGTGGCGGCCACGAGCACCAGGGCCACGCGGCGACGGGCTGCGGCGGTGGCGAGATAGGGCTGGAAGCCCCAGAAGGCCCAGAAGAACGGCAGCCAGTTGGCCAAACCGACCCAGGACAACCAGCCGCTGTAAGCGCCGAAGCAGCCCAGCACCATCAGGGACGCCACCACCACCAGCAACCGGTTCGAGACAGCGGCCAAGGGGGCACGGCGGCCACGGCTGCCCAGGATCAGCGCCACCAGCAGGAAGAGAGCAGCGAGGAAGGCACTGGCGGCCAGCAGGAACACGCCGAGCTGGAAACAGCGCCAGCCCAGCGGTGCGGCACCGGCCGGCCTGAAGGCCAGTAAACGGCGATCAACGGCTTGCAGGAAGGCGCTCAAGGAAGCGAGACCGGTGCGGAGGAAGGGGATGCAGGGGCGACAGGGACCGAACAGCGGCCGTGCCAGGCGGCGAGCCCCACCAACCTGCAGGATCGCACCAGAGGGTTCCCAGCCAGCCTTCGGTGAGTCCGCCAGCACACCGCCAGGCCTGAACAACCCTGTCAGGCGAACACCGCTGTTCGGCCGCGGTAGACCATCACCTGGCGGCGCAGAACGAGGCGCACCGCCCTGGCCAGGGCCAGGCGCTCGGTGTCACGGCCGAGGCGGATCAGATCCTCCACCTCATCGCGATGGCTCACCGGCATGGTGGCCTGCTCGATGATCGGCCCGCCATCGAGTTCCTCGGTGACGAAGTGGGCCGTGGCCCCGATCAGCTTCACCCCCCGCTCCCAGGCCCGGTGGTACGGCTGGGCGCCCTGGAAGGCGGGAAGGAAGGAGTGGTGAATGTTGATCACCGTAGAGAAGCGCTCCAGGAAGGCAGCGCTCAGCACCTGCATGTATTTGGCCAGGATCACCAGCTCGATGCCGTTCTCGGCAAGCAACGCCAGCTGGGCCTCCTCCGCTTCGGCGCGATTGGCGGCGCTCACCGGCAGGTGAACAAACGGGATGTCAAACCCGGCCGCCACCTCCGCCAGTTCGGGATGGTTGCTGACCACCAGCGCCACTTGCATCGGCAGTTCACCGGCCCTGGTCCGCCAGAGCAGATCCACCAGGCAATGGTCCTGACGGCTCACGAAGATGGCCACCTTCGGGATGGCATCGGAGAAGTGCAGCTGGCCCTCGCCGCCGAGCCGGGCCGCCAGGGCCGCCGTAGCCGGAGCGATCGCTGCCCGGGGCAGGCCAAAACCCTCAAGGCCCCATTCGATCCGGCTGAGGAACAGGCCGGCACCCGCATCGGTGTGGTGATCGGCATGACGAATGTTGCCGCCATTCGCCGCCACCCAGCCGGAGAGCTCACTGACCAGGCCGGGCCGATCGGGGCAGATCAATTGCAGGATTGCCGAAGCAGAGCCCATGGCCAGTTCCAACCTCGCCCCATTGTGATCAGAGTGATGGGGCGACAACCAGCCCAGGACAGCGATTCCGAGCACGACGCCACGCCATGCTCCGCTGACGGCACCCGGTCATCGCCGCCACTGCACCCCTTGGTATCGGGTCGAGAGCGAGAGAACCCCTGAGACCCTGTTGCAACCGGCTAAGCGCCGTTCTCCGCCAGGGCCAGCCTGGGTAAAGTCGGGCCCAACGTGCCGATCCGTTCCATGGACCGCCCTGCCAGTCCCGTCGCCCCTGCCGACCTCGCAGGTTCCGAGGGTCTGGGCATCCTTCGCCGCCTGGCGGCCCTGGTGCTCGCCTTGGTGCTGAGCGTTTCCGTGGTGGCCTGCAGCGGCGGTCGCGCCAGCACGCCGACGACCCTCTCTCCCGAAGCGATCAGCCAAATCACCCGCCAGGCTGATGGCTTCCTGGCCGCCCGCGATCGGCTGCCCGATCTCGCCAACCTCGTGAACACCCGCAACTGGGTGTTCACCCGCAACCTGATCCACGGCCCCATGCAGGAAGTGGGACGCGAGATGCTCTACATCAACAAACTGCTGCTCCCCTCCGAACAGGCCGAGGCCACCCAGCGGGCCAACGAACTCAAGGCCTCCCTGGCAGAACTCGATGAAGCAGCTCGCCTACAGGACGGCGACGCCCTGCGTAAGGCCTACATCAAGGTGGCCAGTGGCTTTGGGCTCTATGCCCAGCTGCTTCCCGAGGACGTGAAGGTGGCCCTGAAGCAGGTCTGAGCGAGGCCGGCGCTCCCTTCTTCCGTGACGAGCGCCTCCCCAAAGCCGGGCCTGGAGCCTCAACCACTGTTCCCTGATCCACAGCGATCACTGCGTGAGCGTTCCCATACCGCTCGCACGGTCATCGTGGTGGGAGCGGGAATGGTCGGACAGGCTGCGGCCTGGTGGCTTCAAAACCACGGCCACCGAGTGCTGATCGTGGACCCTGGCGATCGATCCAACGATCATTCCGGATCCGTCGATGACGCCAGCCTGAATGGAAGCCAGGCAGCTCTCGGGGTGCTGATGGCCAGGGTGTTTCACCGCAACCGAGGCCGGGCCTGGCGGTTGCGCCAGCAGAGCATGGATCTCTGGGAGCAATGGCGACACATCCTCGCGAGCCGGGGTCAGCCCCTGGGCTGGAGACCGGGACTGCTGCTGCTGGCCAGCGACCCGGCGGAACTGGAACGGCAGAAGGCCCTGGTTCAGGATCCACTACGTGAGGCGATGGGCCTGGAACTCTGGAGCTGGGACAAAGTGGCGGAGCTGAGCCCGGCAGCTCCTGCGGCTGTGGGTGGCCTGTATTCCGCGACCGATGGGCAACTCGATCCCGGCGAGGCCCTGCGGGCCCTGCACGATGACGGGACCAGAGCCGGTTTGACCTGCCGGACCGGGCACGTAGTTGCGCTGGAGCCCTGGGGGAAAGGCTGGCGAGTGCGACTCGAGCCAGGCGGCGTTGAAGAAACCGAATGGGTGCTGGTCTGTGCGGGTGTGGCCTCCGGATCAATTCTGGAACCCCTGGGGGTGACAAAGCCGATGGAGCCGGTGCTTGGCCAGGCCCTGGAGATGGAATTGACTCCTGACGACAACGCTCACCCCGCACAACCGGAGCCCATCTGGAACTGGCCCGGTGCTGTTGTGCACGGCGGCATCAACTTGGTTCCAAGGCCCGACCTGCCAGGAGGTCGGCGCTTCTGGCTCGGAGCCACCCTGGAGCCAGGCCTGCAGGCGGAACCAGCACTGCTGGAGGCGATGCGGACGCTTGCCGGAGCCGCGCCAGCCTGGCTGGAGACTGCCCGTGAACGCCGCCGCTGGCAGGGGCTGCGCTGCCGGCCCGTGGGGCAACCCGCCCCACTCCTGGAGGAGGCGGCGCCGGGCCTGCTGCTGCTTGGCGGCCACTACCGCAATGGCGTGCTGCTGGCACCGGCCAGTGCCGACTGGGCCTTGCAGCGGATTGAGGCCGGCGACCAGAGCTGCTGAATGAGGGCAATCCAGGCCACTTCAACCCAGCATCAAAAAGTTCAACCGGCGTCACCTCCAAGAGAGATGATCACCTCACGAAGGCCATCCTCTTCGGAAACTGGTGCATACAGGGAGAAATTACTGAGGAACCACAGATAATCCGCTGCGCCGAGGTTCTGAACGGCCCACATGGCCTGCATCGTGCGGAGCTCATCCTCGAAACACGGAACCAGCGGCCTCCAGATCAAAGTCCAGGGATTACCACCATCGATCAAAGTGATCAGGCGCAAATCACTATTAAAAACAGTCAACAGTGGAATTACTTTATAGGTATCACCATGCCACCTGCTATCTTCTAGGCCAGTGACGCTGCGGCGGAAATTCATGCAATCATGGACATCGCGGCTTGTCGAAAAGACATCACAGGGAATCGTGTCATCAATGACGATCACCGTACCAGGGTGACTATGGCGAAGCGCATGGACTATGTCACGATAAGTCTGCTCAAAAGTATGAAGACCATCCACAAATATTAGATCATAAGTGGTATAGGGGTCAATGGACCCAAAAAATACATCGCTAGTACATGCATGCAATTGAATGCCATCTTTGCCCTGGTGAGCAGCCCAATCGAAATGAAAATCAGGATCAACGCCTGTGCGAGAGGCCACGTCCACACCCAAGAATGTTTCGCCGTCAAATACGCCAATTTCCAGATAACTACGACAGCGCAGCGCTGCCGCTAGGCGATTGAGGCGTCGAATGGCAAAGAGGTCAGAAGCGGGGGAGGTCGTTGTCACCGAAGCGGGCTCCTGTTGTTCGTAAGCATCCCGCAGCCGGGGGATTGCGTTTCGCATGATAGAGACACATAAAAAGCCCCCCTTGCGGGGGGCCGTTGGAAGGATCGGAGCTCAACCTGGACAGCTGCCTGCCAACCAGGCTTACTTGCTCTCGGTGAACTCAGCGTCGATCACATCATCGGCCGAGCTGCCGGCCGAGGCACCGTTGCCATTGCCACCGGGGGCGCCGGCGGGAGCGCCGTCAGCACCAGCCTGCTGGTAAACAGAGGCACCGGCGGCATACAGGGCCTGCTGGAGTTGTTCCAAGGTGGCCTTAATGGCAGCGGTGTCGTCCTTCTCGACTGCGGCCTTGAGGTCGGCGGTGAAGCCCTCCACTTTGGCCTTGTCGTCGGCAGCCACCTTGTCGCCGAGCTCGCCGAGCTGCTTCTCGGCCTGATAGATCAGGGTTTCGGCCTGGTTCTTCAGGTCGATCTTCTCGCGCTTATCCTTATCGGCGGCGGCATTGGCCTCAGCATCCTTCACCATCCGATCCACCTCGTTGTCGGAGAGGGTGGAGGCACCGGTGATCGAGATGCTCTGCTCCTTGCCGCTGCCTTTGTCCTTGGCGGTCACGCTGAGGATGCCGTTGGCGTCGATGTCGAAGGTGACTTCAATCTGGGGCACGCCACGGGGTGCCGGTGGGATGCCGTCGAGCCGGAAGGTGCCAAGCGACTTGTTGTCGCTCGCCATCTCGCGCTCGCCCTGCAGCACGTGGATCTCCACGTTGGTCTGACCGTCCACCGCGGTGGAGTAGGTCTCCGATTTCTTGGTGGGGATGGTGGTGTTGCGGGTGATCATCTTGGTCATCACACCGCCGAGGGTCTCCACGCCGAGCGAGAGCGGGGTGACATCCAGCAGCAGGATGTCCTTCACCTCACCGGCTAGCACACCGCCCTGGATGGCGGCGCCCACGGCCACCACCTCATCGGGGTTGACCGTCTGGTTGGGGTCCTTACCGGTGACGCGCTTGACCAGCTCCAGCACCGCCGGAATGCGGGTGGACCCCCCCACCATCACGATCTCATCGAGCTCGCTGGTGGAGAGCTTGGCGTCCTTGAGGGCCTGCTCAACCGGCACGCGGCAGCGGTCGATCAGCTTGGAAGCCAGTTCCTCGAACTTGGCCCGGGTGAGGGTGAGGTCGAGGTGCTTGGGGCCCTCGGGCGTGGCGGTGATGAAGGGCAGGTTGATCTCGCTCTGGGTGGCGCTGGAGAGCTCGATCTTGGCCTTCTCGGCGGCCTCAGTGAGGCGCTGCAGGGCCTGCTTGTCCTGGCGGAGATCGATGCCCTCGTTGGCCTTGAACGAATCGGCCAGGTAATCCACGATCACCTTGTCGAAGTCGTCGCCGCCAAGGTGGGTGTCACCGGAGGTGGAGAGCACCTCAAACACGCCGTCGCCCACCTCCAGCACCGACACGTCGAAGGTGCCGCCGCCAAGGTCGAACACCAGGATGCGCTCGTTGCTCTTCTTGTCGAGGCCGTAGGCCAGGGCAGCCGCGGTGGGCTCGTTGATGATGCGGAGAACCTCAAGGCCGGCGATCTTGCCGGCATCCTTCGTGGCCTGGCGCTGGGAGTCGTTGAAGTAGGCGGGCACGGTGATCACCGCCTGGGTGACGGTCTCACCGAGGTACTTGCCGGCGTCCTCGGCAAGCTTGCGCAGCACCTCGGCCGAGATCTCCTCGGGGGCGAACTGCTTGTTGAGCACCGGGGCCTTGATCTTCACATTGGCGCCAGCCTTCTCCACCGTGTAGCTCACCTCCTTCGATTCCTCGTTCACCTCATCGACGCGACGGCCGATGAAACGCTTCACCGAATAGAAGGTGTTCTCGGGATTCATGACCGCCTGGCGCTTGGCGATCTGCCCGACCAGCTTGTCCTGGTTCTTGGTGTAAGCCACCACCGAGGGGGTCGTGCGGAACCCTTCGGCGTTGGCGATCACCGTGGGCTTGCCGCCCTCCATCACGGCGACGCAGCTGTTCGTGGTGCCAAGGTCAATACCGACGACCTTTCCCATGGATTCCCACCTCCTGGAGTGGATGAAATGCGGACTGAAAGCATCTTCAGCAGGGCCCCTCCCCTGCGGCGAGGCGTGGTTCCCGAACCGCTGAGGGGACGGTGAGAACAAGAAAGCCAGTGGCCATCTACGGTTTGAGGGGTTGAAACCGGTCGAATCCGAGGGCTGACACGGTTCAGGAAGACTCCGATCCGCCGATCCTTCCGCGCCGTCGGCGACCAGCGCCCGCTCCGATCACCCCCTCCCCGCTCCCTGATCCGTCATGCCGTCGATTCCTTCCGATCCGTCACCAACTGCCGGTAGGCCCGCGCCCGGCGGCTCCACCGCCCTGCTGGGAGTGCTGGGAGATCCGGTGCGCCATTCTCTCTCACCCGCCATGCATAACGCGGCCCTGGCGGGCCTCGGTCTGGACTGGGTCTACCTGGCGCTGCCGGTCACCGCCGCCAATCTGGCCGCCGTGGTTCCGGCCCTGGAGGCCCTCAACTGCCGCGGCCTGAGCGTGACCATTCCCCACAAACAGGCCGTGGCCGCCCTGGTGGCTGAACTGTCCCCCCTGGCGCAGCGACTGGGGGCGGTGAACACCCTGGTGCCGCGGCCCGAGGGCGGCTGGCTGGGCACCAACACCGATGTGGAAGGGTTTGTGGCCCCTCTGCAAGGTGGTGACTGGCAGGGGCAACGTGCGGTGATGCTGGGCTGTGGTGGCAGCGCCCTGGCGGTGCTGGCCGGCCTGGAACAGCTGGGCTTCGGCTCGATCGCCGTGGCGGGCCGCACCGCCGCCGCCCTGACGACCTTCCAGGCGAACTGCCGTGGCTGGCTGCCGAACCTGCAGCCCCTGGCCTGGGACAACCCCGACGGGGAAGGGCTGCAGCAGGCCCTGTCCCATGCCGATCTGGTGGTGAACTGCACACCAGTCGGCATGACCTCCAACAGCGACCCCACGGCCGTGAACGGATCCCCGCTCAGTGCCGCGGCCCTGGATCGGCTGCGGCCGGGCTGCGGCGTCTACGACCTGATCTACACGCCGCGCCCCACCGCCCTGTTGCGGGAGGCAGCGGCGCGGGGATGTCGCACCTGGGATGGGCTGGAGATGCTGGTGCAACAGGGCGCCGCCGCCCTGCGCCTCTGGAGCGGCCGCGACACCGTGCCTGTAGCCGCGATGCGACAGGCCGCGCTGGAGCGTTTACAAGGCTCCTAGCTTGGAGCCACCCAATCGCCCGACGGCCCAACAGCCCCATGCAGGATCCCCCCCTCTGGCAACGGCTCCTGGGGGCCCTGGCCTACCTCCTCCCCTGGAGCGACGCCATCCCCTTCGGCCAGGCCCTCTTCGGGCCCCTGCCCTGGCTCCGCTGGCTCGCTGTTCCGGCCCTGCCGGTGCTGCAGCTGCAGCAGAACATCCCCCTTGGCGGCCTGGTGCTTTTCCTGGTGCTCTTTCTGGCAGTGGTGCGCAATCCCCAGGTGCCCTATCTGATCCGCTTCAACGTGCTGCAGGCGATTCTGCTCGATATCGTGCTGGTGCTGCTCAGCCTGGCCTTCAACATCCTGCTGGGTCCATTGGGGGGCAGCTTTCTGGTGCACACCCTGCAGAACACCGTGTTCCTGGGGGCGCTGCTCCTGGTGCTGTTCGCGGTGATCCAGAACCTGCGGGGCAAGGACGCCGAGATCCCCACGGTGTCCGAGGCCGTGCGGATGCAGCTGTTCTGAGCCAATCCCCGTGGCGCGGGCCTGATGGGGACGCCCTGGCAGCTCCATTCCTCTGGACAGACCCTCGGAAGCCGTTGCGATAAGTTGGCGGATCCGTCGCTGGCGGGCCCCGTGCCCGGCAGCCCCTGCGGTTCCTCCAGGCCACCCCTGGCGACTTCCCTTTCAGGCGACCATGACGCAGCCTTACTACGAAACGATGTACATCCTCCGTCCGGATATTCCGGAAGAGGAAGTTGAGAGCCATGTGACCAAATACCGCGACCTGGTGATCGAAGCCGGTGGTGAGGTGCTTGACAACCAGATGCGCGGCAAGCGGCGACTGGCCTATCCGATCGCCAAGCACCGCGAAGGCATCTATGTGCAGCTCAACCACAACGGCGATGGCCAGCAGGTGGCGCCACTCGAGCGGGCCATGCGCCTCTCCGAAGATGTGATTCGCTATCTCACCGTCAAGCAGGATGGCCCGATGCCCGCTCCCCGCTCCCTGCCTGTGAATCCGTCCGATGGGGCGAGTGCAGCCAGCGAACCGGCAGCAGCCGCGACCGCGGAAGTCTGATCCCTCATGCGGCCCCCAAGCCCGGGGGCCGCATCCCACTCGATCGAAACACCAAAACTCCTGCGAATCTGCTTCGCATCCTGGATCTCGCCTAAAGTCTCGCCCTTCCTTCAGGTTTGCGGTGGGGAATTCTGTGACGACCAACGGGAACAGCAACCCCTTTGCCGAAGGAGCGGAAGAAGCGCTACGAGCGCCCCAACCGCCACCACGCTCCGGGGGGCGTCCACTCCATCTGGTGGTGTCCTCAACAGAGTCCCAGGAACCTGTCCCCGGGACCCACCAAGACTCTCCAGCACCCCCAACAGCGGCAGCCTCACGGATCAGCGTGCATGCGCTCGTTGAGCGTCAGCTGATTGAGGTGCTGCAGGAAGTGGAGGCGCTTCAGGAGTTGCTGCAGGAGCTGCCAGCCATCTACGAGGAAAAATATCAGGCGCGCCTCAGAACCTTGCGCGATGAACAAGTTGACCTGGAGCGTACTAATCAGGCCCTGCGCAGGCGACTTCTGGTGCTGGCACCTGGGAGCGACCCCGACCTGCTCCCCCTGCAACCTCGGGGCCTGTTGGCCCCGGCCATCCGCTCAGCCCTCAGGCTGAAGAAGTCGCCCAGTGGGGGAGCGCTCAGCGATGCCGGGCTGACCACAGCCGAGTCGGCAGACCCCACACGTAGATGAAGCCCTCGGCGGCCCGGTGGTCGAAACGGTCGTCGTTGCCGTAGGTCGCCATCGCGTCCACATAGAGGCTGTCGCTGCTGCTGCGGCCCACAACCGTGGCATTGCCCTTGTGAAGCTTCACACGAACGCTGCCGTTCACCGTGGCCTGGGTGCGATCGATGAAGGCATCGAGGGCCTGCTTGAGGGGCCCGAACCAGAGGCCCTGGTACACCAGATCCGCCCAGCTGGCTTCGATCTGACGCTTGTAGCGCTGCACGTCGGCAGCCAGGGTGAGGGATTCGAGCTCCTGGTGGGCCCGGATCAGCAGCAGGAGCCCGGGGGTCTCGTAGATCTCGCGACTCTTGATCCCCACCACCCGGTTCTCGATCATGTCGAGCCGGCCGAAGCCATGGCGCCCGGCCAGTTCATTGGCCCGCCGCACCAGGCTCACCGGATCCAGCCGCTGGCCATCGATCGCCACGGGATTGCCGGCTTCGAACTGAATCTCCACGATCTGGGCTTCAGCGGGAGCGGCGTCCACCGACACGGTCATCGCATAAACCTCCTCAGGCGGCTCCACGTTGGGATCCTCCAGAACGCCGGCCTCGATGCTGCGGCCCAACAGGTTGAGGTCGATCGAATAAGGCGACTTCTTGCTCACCGGCGCCGGAATGCCGCAGCGCTCGCCGTAGGCGATCGTTTCCTCGCGGCTCATCCCCCATTCCCGGGCCGGAGCCAGCACCTTGAGTTCGGGCGCCAGGGCACCGATGGCCACATCGAAGCGCACCTGGTCGTTGCCTTTGCCGGTGCAGCCATGGGCCACGGCGTCCGCACCGACCTCCCGGGCCACCTCCACCAGGCGCCGGGCGATCAGGGGGCGCGCCAGGGCGGTGGAGAGGGGATAGCGGCCCTCATAGAGGGCGTTGGCGCGGATGGCAGGGAAGGCGAACTCGGTGATGAAGGGTTCGATCAGGTCACCCACGATCGACTGGCTGGCGCCGCTGTCGAGGGCCTTGCGCCGGATCGGCTCCAGTTCATCGCCCTGGCCCAGGTCAGCGGCGAAGGTGATCACCTCCTCCACGCCCCATTCCTGCTTCAGGTAGGGGATGCAAACACTGGTGTCGACGCCGCCGGAATAGGCCAGCACCACCCTGCGGGCCCGGGGCGTGGCGCTGGGACTGGTGGGATTGGCCTGGGGCGTCGCCGTCATCACTGCTGCTCGTGGGAGGTTGCCTCCGATTGTCCCTCCTGACCGGGAATCGGCAGGGTCCAACGCCCCAGCAGCCAAAGGCCCATGGCAAGGGGGGGAAGCAGCAGCAAGGTCCAGACAAGACTTTGGCTGGCGATGGGGGGAGCCGGCCAATGACGCCCCGCTGCCACCAGGAGAGCGCTCAGGCCGAGGGCCAGGACCCAGAGCAGGCCAATCTGCCGGAGCTTGCTGGTGGAGATCGGCATTGGACGGGTGTGGTTAAAGGCTAGATTGATTGATCGTGTTCATGATCGGATCAGCCAAGGGCCATTCCCATGGCCAAAGCTCAAGCCGGCCCAACCCTGGGCCGAGCCGATCGGCCCGAGGCACATCCCATCCGGCCCTGTCCACCCCGCCGCCTATCCAGCCTTCCCCGACCAGCCTGTCTGGACCCGGCCAAGCCCTCCTCAGGACCATCTCCGCAGGATCGGCCCCGGTTTAGACCTCTCTCCCATGCAGCTGGCGTACCAGCAGCCTTGATCCAGGCGGAGCCTGGGATCCCAGGTCCACCCTCCCCCCCATCGCCACCGGCATGAGCATCCTCGACACGATCAATCCCTCCCTCACCCGCTACCGCCGCGACGAACCCGCGCCGGTGCTTCCGCTTCGCGATGAGCCCGACCTGCTCAGCCTGCTGGAAGCCAGCGGTCGCCTGGTGGCCGATGAAGAGACCGCCGGCACCGACGTGAGCACGGTGGAAGAGGAGGAGCTCTCGGCGCTGATGGGCGAGAAGGAGGATTACAACCAGCCCGACGACCAGCCTGAAGAAGACTGGGAAGACTGAAGCGGAACCCGCCCGATGCTCCTTAACGACGGCAGGATCTCCGCCTCACTGCTCGCCCTGCTGGTGCTGCTGGCCTGCTTGGCCAGTGATGGCCTGGTGGCCAACTCAGCCCTCACCGTGCCCCTCGTGGTGGCGGCCCTGATCAGCGCGGGCGTGGCCCGCTGGGGTGTGCCGAAACTGCGCCAGCTCAAACTGGGCCAGGTGATCCGGGAGGAAGGTCCCCAAGGGCACCACAGCAAGGCGGGCACGCCCACCATGGGCGGCCTGCTCGTCGTGCCAGTGGGGGTGTTGGTGGGGGGCCTCACCAGCCCCGGCGATCCACGGCTGGTGGCCGTCGCCGCAGTCACCCTGGCCTACCTGGCCATCGGCGCTTTTGACGACTGGCGCAGCCTCACCAAACGCACCAACACCGGCCTCACGCCCCGCGGCAAGCTGCTGCTTCAGGCCGGCGCCGCGCTGCTGTTCCTGCTCTGGGCGGGTCTGGGCGGCTGGATGGGTGGCGGTGATCCGGCCGCCATCTCATTGCCGTTCGGCTGGCTGCTGCCGGTGGGTCTGCTGATCTGGCCCCTGGGTCTTTTTGTGTTCCTGGCAGAGAGCAACGCCACCAACCTCACCGATGGCCTCGATGGCCTGGCCGGTGGCTGCGGTGCGGTGGTGTTCACCGGCATGGGTCTGCAGCTGATGCTGCGGGGCAACGGCGGTGATCCCTCCCTGGCGGCCTTCTGCGCGGCGATGGCCGGCTGCTGGCTGGGATTCCTGAGCCAGAACCGTCACCCGGCGAGGGTGTTCATGGGCGACACCGGCTCTCTTGCCATGGGGGCATCCCTCACCGCCGTGGCTCTGCTGAGCGACAGCCTCTGGCCGCTGCTGCTGATGGGAGGGGTATTCCTGGCCGAATCGCTGTCGGTGATCCTGCAGGTGTGGGTCTACAAGGCCACCAAGGACGAGAGCGGCAAGGGCCGGCGTTTGTTCCGGATGGCCCCGCTGCATCACCACTTCGAGCTGGGCGGCACACCAGAGCAAGGGGTGGTGCTGGGACTGTGGGGGGCCAGTGTGGTGCTGGTGGGGCTGGGGCTGCTGCTGCGCCCCTGAAGCGAAGGGTTCGCGAACGCCTCAGGCGGAGAATTGAGACGAAACGAACTCGTCGCGGAACCTATCGAACCGGAAGATCTCAAGCTCGCCCTTTCCCTTCACCCGGATCAGACCCAGGGATTGGGCCTCGGCCCTAGCGGCGATCCGTTCCCAGGCCGTAGCACTGAGGGCAATGGAGCCGGGTTGGCTGTAACTCTCTATGCGGGAGGCTGTCGTGTCGCCGAAAAGGTCGAAGAGGTACTGACGATGACCAAGGAGACCCCCGACCTCAATCAGCCGTTGCAGCTCAGGCATCACCTCCTGCGGCGAGCGCTTATCGCGGTAATCCGTGAAACTGATCTTCAGTACCTCTTTGAATGGAACGGACAGCACTCTGCAATTCATCGCTGGCGGATAATACAATAACCGGAATATTGCGAAGCACGGCATCAGGTTGAGCAGCGGCAACCTAGATCAACAACTATCGCCCCATCCGATTCGCGAAATATATAGCCTGGCAAACTCATTTAAGGAGGGTCTGGATAACCCAGGACACGGGCCAGGTCACTGCATGAGACTCATGTCGCCGGCCTGATGGCGATTTCCGCCACGGGGTTGTCCAGACCTTCCTTAACTGAATAGCCAATGATCTGAGGTTTTTATATAGACGTTTACAGTCTCAAATTACCGATCTTGAAACCAAGAAGATAGCCCTCATTGAAGCAAAAAGATCAGCCGAAGTGGCCAACCGTGCCAATAGCACTATCGATTCTCAATGATATACTTGACTTATCTAAAATCGAGTCAGGCAAGATGGAAGTCTACATCGAAACCTTCTCAGTTAGATCAACAATAAACAATCTCTGCATTACCCTAGATCCGATCATCAAGAAAAACAACAACAAGTTAGTCGTTAATGTCGACAATGAAATCCAAGCGATGTCTTACGATATTACAAAATTACGCCAGAACTTGTTCAACCTTCTTGGCAATGCAGCAAAGTTCTCCGAGGGCAAAGAAATCCTAAACGACGTGAGTTTAGACAAGAAATTAGGGGCCGACCCGATATTCTTTTCAAGGTTATTGATCGTCGCGCCGTCTCAGCCGCAAGGGCTTTGAGGTGGTCACCGTGGATGGGGAAGACGAACTGAGCAAGGTGGCCGAATCCAGTCCGGAACTGATCATGATGGACATGAACTTACCGATGTTGGCTGGCTGGGAGGCCACCCGCAGGCTCAAGGCCGATGACGCCACCAGGACCATCCCGGTGATCGCCCTCACCGCCAATGCCATGGGGGGCGACCGGGAGAAAGCGCTGGAAACCGACTGCGACGACTACGACACCAAACCCGTGGATCTGGAACGGCTGCTCGGCAAGATTCAGGCCCTGCCTCAGGGCTGAGCAGCCCTGGTGGGGCCGATCACCCTGACTACACTTCAGTTAGCCGCGTGACGGGGACAGGATGGCCTACTTCACTTGGAAAGAAACCGGCCTGACGGCCGACTGCGCCAGCCTTGATGCCATGGCGGCCCGGTTTGAGGAGGCCGCCGCGCTGATGCGTCGCATGGCCGCCGAGGGCTTCTGGTTGGAACGGGAGGCCGATGGGCCCCATATCAACCATGCCGATCCTGCCGTGTTCGAGGCCTACGGCTTTGTGAGCGAGGAATCTCCGGAACGGCAGCTGACGCTGCTCAACCCTCCGGTCAATCCACCGGGTTGAGAACAGAGCCCCGCATTTTCCCAGGAAGGGGGTCAGCGGCGGCGGAGATAGCCCAAAACCCATACCACCACAAAGGCCAGGGACGACAGGCCCAGGTACACCAGGGTCCAGGTCTGCAAATCCCCCATCGAGAGGCCGAAGGGGAGGGCTTCGGAGGCCTCGCCGGCCGTGCTGAGTGCCAGGGGGAGCAAGGCGATCGGACCCATCCGGACAGGCATTCCAGGCGTTCGGGGGTCAGGCTAGGCGAGCCACCGGCACCACCACGCGGCAGGATCAGGGCTGGTTTGGGTTCCGATCCGATGGCGGTTCCAGCGCAAGAACCTTCCCTGGTTCCGACAAGCGGCCCAACCGGACCCGGAACGCAGGCTCTGCCCCGCACCCTGATGCTGCTGGGCAGCGGCGAACTGGGTAAGGAGGTGGCCATCGCCGCCCAGCGCCTGGGCTGCCGGGTGATCGCCGTGGACCGCTACTCCGACGCCCCGGCCATGGCGGTGGCTCACACCGCCGAGGTGGTGGCGATGACCGATCCCGAAGCCCTCAAGGCGGTGGTGCGCCGCCACCGGCCCGATCTGGTGATTCCCGAGATCGAAGCCCTGGCGGTGGATGCCCTGGCGGAGCTGGAGGCCGAGGGCATCACCGTGATTCCCACGGCCCGCGCCACCGCGGTGACGATGAACCGCGACCGGATCCGGGACCGGGCCGCCGGGCATCTGGGCCTGCGCACCGCCCGCTTCGCCTACGCGGAGAGCGCAAGCGAGCTGGCCGCCGCCGCCGCACCGCTGGGGTGGCCGGTGGTGGTGAAACCGGTGATGAGCTCCTCTGGCAAGGGCCAGAGCGTGGTGGAGGGGCCTGAAGACATCGCTGCAGCGTGGGATTCGGCCCTGGCGAGCGCGCGGGGCAGTGGGGCGCGGGTGATCGTGGAAGAGTTCCTGCGCTTCGAGCTGGAGATCACCCTGCTCACCGTGAAGCAGTGGAACGGGCCCACCCTCTTCTGCCCCCCGATCGGCCATATCCAGGAACGGGGCGACTACCAGTGCAGCTGGCAACCGGCGGACATGGGGGAACGGCAGCTGGCGGCGGCCCAGGCCATGGCAATGGCCGTGACCGATGACCTGGGTGGCGCCGGCCTGTTTGGCGTGGAGTTCTTTCTCTGCGGTGACCCCGCCGATCCAGAGGTGGTGTTCTCGGAACTCTCGCCCCGCCCCCACGACACGGGCCTGGTGACCCTGGCGGGACAGAACCTCTCGGAATTCGAGCTGCACCTGCGGGCCGTGCTCGGCCTACCGATTCCAGCGATCCGCTCCACCGGACCGGCCGCCAGCCGAGTGATCCTGGCGCCGGAGACGGCCCAAAGCGTGGGGTACAGCGGGCTGGCGGAGGCCCTGGCGATCGAGGAGACCCAGGTACTGCTATTCGGCAAACCCGATGCACGGCCCCAGCGCCGCATGGGGGTGGCCCTGGCGCGGGGGAGCTGCGAAGCGGAGGCGCGGCACCGGGCCGACATGGCAGCCGCCGCGGTTCAGGTGCGCTCCCGCAACTGAATTTGGAACAACCCCTGGTAAAGGGAAGGATTGGACCGTAAGGTTCAGCCAGCATTCGCCGCCATGAGCCAGGCCCCGACCCCCCTTGAGCCCACGGTTGAGCCCACGGTCAGGCGGCGCCAAAGAAGCAAACGGGCCCGCTCCCGCCTTGATCCGATCCACTCGGAGCTTGCCGAGGTTCCGGAGTTCCTGAGCCGGCGTCAGGGTGTCGCCAGCCGGCGGGGTGGCCGACTACCGCTGCGAAGTTTCGGCCTGGGAATCGCGCTGGGGTTCGTCCTCGGCCATCAGCATGGCCTCTCCCTGCCCCTGAGCTCCCCGCTGGGAGCCCTGGGACAGTTGCAACAGCAGTTCAGCTCCTTGCTCCAACCGATCGGCCTGGGCCAGCGGCGGGTGCTGGTGCTGGGCAGCGACGTGGTGAGTGGCAGCACCGATGTAATGGCCGCGGTGCAGGTGGAACACGGCATCACCCGCGTCACCCAGGTGCCACGGGACACTTACCTGGAAACCACCGACCACGGCGTACTCAAGGCCAATGCCCTCTACGGCGTGATGGGGCCCGCGGCGGTGAAGCAGGAGGTGAGCACCCTGCTCGGTCTGCCGATCGAGCGACACCTCAAGGTGAATCTGGCAGCCGTGACCAAGGTGGCAGATGCCCTCGGCGGCGTGGAGGTGGATGTGCCCAAGCGGATGGTCTACCAGGACCGCACCCAGGGGGTCTATATCGACCTCTACCCCGGAGTCCAGGTGCTCAAAGGTGAGGCATTGGAGGGCTTCCTGCGGTTCCGCCACGATGAAACAGGTGACCTGGGCCGGATGGAGCGACAACGGATGGTGATCAACCAGGTGTTCCGCAAGCTGGCCCAGCCCGCCACCCTGGCCCAGCTGCCGGCCCTGCTCAGAATCGCCGGCCAGGACATCCACACCGACCTTTCCCCCCTGGAGCTCACCCAGCTGATGGCCGCCATGGCCCACACCAAGCTGAGCACCGATCGGCTGCCCGGACGTGAGTACTGGGAAAACGACCTGAGCTACTGGATGCCCACCTCAAACACGGACCACCCCACCGGAAACGGTGAGCTTCCCCCCAACTGAAGCGACGAGACTGTGCTGGGTGGCAACGCCCGAAACCCTTGCCTCCCGGCCAGCAGAAGAGCCGGCCAGCGCGGCAACGGCCTCCTTGAGATAGCTGGCCCCATGGGCCTCCCAGCTGTAGCGGCGGCCCACGCTCTCCAATCCATTGCGGCTCCAGCGCTCCCAACGGGCGGGATCGGCCAGGGCCCTCTCCAGGGCCAGCCGCAGGGCATCCGGGCGGGTGACATCCACCAGCAAACCGTTGCGACAATGGCGCAGGATGTCGCGGGGCCCACCGTCATCGGTGGCCACCACAGGCAAGCCGGAGGCGGCTGCCTCCAGCAGGGTGAGGCCGAAGGGTTCAGTGAGAGCCGGATTTACGAAGACACCTCCCAGGCGGGTGGCCCAGCGGTAAAGAGCCGGAATCTGCTCCCTCCGGACCTGGCTGGGCAAGGCCACCCGTCCTTGCAGTGAAGGGTGCCGCAGCCAGGTGGCCAGCTGATTGAGTACCTCACTCCGCTCGGACCCTCCGAGGGAGCCCGGCACCGGATCCCCCATCACCAACACCAGATTGTGATGGGCCTGGAGGATGCGGGAGCGACCGAAGGCTTCCAGCAGGGCGGGAATGTTCTTGCGACGGTCCGGACGACAGATGGCCAGCAGGGGCGGGCGGTGAGGCTGTTGGAGCTGGGCCTGCAGCTGGGCCACCAAAGCGGCTGCCGGGCCCTGATCCGGCGGACCGTCCCGGGGAGGATGAAAACAGCGCCCATCGACCCCCGGCGGAATCACCCGGGCCCGCTTCGGATCGAAATGGACGTAGCGGGCATACTGCGCCTCCAATTCCTGGCGGGTGCTGGTGACCACCAGCGCCGCCTGGGAGAGGGTGAGCTCCTCGGCCTCGATGCGGCGGCTGAAGGAATAGCGGGCCTCCAACAAGGAGGAATCAAGCCCTGAACTCTGCAACCGCCGTCTTTTCTCCCGACCCAGTGAGTGGGCGGTGAACAGCAGGGGTACACCCAGGCACTGGTGAAGCCGAGCTCCCACAAAGCCCGCATCGGCGTAGTGGGCATGAATCCAGTCGGGTAAGCGCGGCGCGGCCTGCAGGGAGGCGGCCAGGCTGGCGACCAGATCATCGAGGTGGGGCCAGAGCTGTTCCTTGGCCAAGTAGCCGCAGGGCCCAAACGGGATCCGGCGGATCACCAGCCGCTCTCCCAGCCATTCCTCCGGAACGTCATAGTCGGGATCGACACGGGGATCCTCGATGCGGCGGGTGACCACCTCCACCCGCTCCACCTCCGGCCGCTCGGCCAAGGCCCGGGCCAGTTCGAGCACGTAGATGGTCTGGCCACCAGTGTCGGAATCACGGCCGAGCTCCAGATCGTGACCCCGGAGAAGTCCATGCAGATGGAGATGGAGCACCACCAAACCCATGGAAATCCGTGGGTGAATACCTTCTCGATAAGTGGTATTCGGCGGGGCGCCTGGATCAGCTGCGCATCAGGCGCAGAGTTGATCCAAACCCGATTCAATCGCCTCCAGCGACGGCAATTGGCGGATGCTGCGCCAGCACCTGCTTGAGATAACGCCCCGTGTGACTGGTGGGATGGGCAGCCACCTCTTCCGGGGTCCCGCACACCACGATCTCGCCGCCCTTATCACCGCCATCGGGACCCAGATCAATGATCCAGTCCGCACAGCGGATCACATCGAGATTGTGCTCGATCACCAGAATCGAATTGCCCTTATCCACCAGGCGCTGCATCACCTCCATCAGCTTGTGCACGTCGTAGAAGCTCAGGCCGGTGGTGGGTTCATCAATCAGATAGAGCGTCTTGCCGGTGGCGCGTTTGGAGAGCTCGGTGGCCAGCTTCACCCGCTGCGCTTCGCCACCGGAGAGGGTCGGGGCACTCTGGCCGAGCTTGACATAACCCAGGCCCACATCCACCAGGGTGCGTAGACGATCAGCGGCCTGGGGAATGGCGCTGAACTCGCCGGCAGCCTGCTCCACCGTCATCTCCAACACATCGGCGATCGTGTGACCGCGATACGTGACCTGCAGGGTCTCGCGGTTATAGCGAGCCCCCTTGCAGACATCGCACTGCACATAAACATCAGGCAAGAAATTCATCTCGATCACATTCACACCCTGGCCGCTGCAGGCCTCGCAGCGACCGCCCTTGACGTTGAAGCTGAACTGGCCGACCTGGTAACCACGGGCCTTGGCCTCCACCGTGGCCGCGAACACCTGGCGGATCGGATCGAAGGCGCCGGTGTAGGTGGCCGGGTTGGAGCGGGGGGTGCGGCCGATCGGGCTCTGATCGATCACGATCACCTTGTCGATCGCCTTGATGCCGCGCAGCTCCTCCAGACCCGCCGGAAAGGGCACCTTCAGGCCCAGCTTGTGCTCCAAGGCCGGATGGAGCAGTTCATTGACCAGGGTGCTCTTGCCGCTGCCGCTCACCCCGGTGACGCAGACCAACCGGCCCAGGGGAATGTCCACATCCACGCCGGTGAGGTTGTTGCGGCTGCAGTTCACCAAGGTGAGGCGACGGCTGCCGGCATCGCGGCGCTCGGCCGGGGTGGGGATGGAGCGGCGGCCGCTCAGATAGGCGCCGGTGAGGGAGTCCTCCGCTTCGAGCAAATCCTTCAACGACCCCTCAGCCACGATGTGGCCGCCATGCACCCCCGCTCCCGGACCGATATCCACGAGGTAGTCGGCGGCGCGGATCGTGTCCTCGTCGTGCTCCACCACGATCAGGGTGTTGCCCAGGTCGCGCAGCTTGATCAAGGTGGCCAGCAGGCGGTCGTTGTCGCGCTGGTGCAGGCCGATGCTCGGTTCATCCAGCACGTAGAGCACGCCGGTGAGGCCGGCGCCGATCTGGGTGGCCAGGCGGATCCGCTGGGCCTCACCGCCGCTGAGCGTCATCGCCGGGCGATCAAGGCTGAGGTAATCGAGGCCCACATCCAGCAGGAACTTCAGGCGCATGCGGATCTCCCGCAGCACCAGATCGCCGATCTGAATCTGGCGGGGGGTGAGCAGGGGATCGGCACCCTCACTGGCTCCCACCCCCATCAGGGCCTCGATGCGGGCGAGGGTTTCGGCCACGCTCACGGCCGTGAGCTCATGGATGGCATAAGGACCGATCCGCACAGCCAGGGCTTCGGGCTTGAGCCGCAGACCCCGGCAGGTGGAGCAGGGCACCAGCTCCAGGTATTTCTCGAGCTTCTGGCGAATCGCCTCACCGCTGGCATCGCGCAGCTGGCGCTCCAGGATCGGCAGGATCCCCTCGAAGGGGCGCACGTAGGTCTGGCCCTTGCGGTAGCGGCTGTCAGCCTGGATCGAGATCGGCTCCTTGCTGCCATGCAGCAGCACATCCCTCTGCTCCTCCGTGAGCTGGTTCCAGGGCGTCTTCAATTCGAAGCCAAAAGCCTCACCCACCGAATAGAGCAGGGAGAAGTAATAGCTGTTGTCCTTGTCGCTCCAGGGGGCGACGGCGGCATAAACGGGCTGGGAGGGATCCGGCACCACCCGCTCGCGGGTGAACTTGCGCAGGTGGCCGATGCCGTGGCAGTCGGCGCAGGCGCCGTAGGGGCTGTTGAACGAGAACAGACGAGGCGAGAGCTCCTCCATCACGGCGCCATGGGCAGGGCAGGCGAAGTTCTCGGAGTAGAGGCGCTCGCGCTCCACCCCCTCCGGCAACTCCTCACCGCTCTTGGGCACCACCTCCACCAGAGCCAGGCCCTCACCCCGCTTGAGGGCGGTGCGCAGGGAATCGGTGAGGCGCTCCTGCACTCCCTCACGGGCCACGAGACGGTCGACCACCACCTCGATGTTGTGGGCGTGATTCTTATCGAGCTCAATGTTGTCGGCCAGCTCGCGCACCTCCCCGTTGATCCGCACCCGCGCAAAGCCTTCGGCCACTAGACCGCCGAGCAGCTTCACGTGGGTGCCCTTCTTGCCCCGCACCACCGGCGCCAGCAGCTGGTAGCGGGTGCCCTCGGGCAGGGTGAGAATCTGATCCACCATTTCATCAATGGTCTGGGGCCGGATCGAGCGGTCGCACTGGGGGCAGTGGGGTTCGCCGGCGCGGCCGAACAGCAGCCGCAGGTAGTCCTGGATCTCCGTGACCGTGCCGACCGTGGAGCGCGGATTGTGGCTGGTTGATTTCTGATCAATCGAGATGGCGGGCGAGAGCCCCTCGATCGCATCCACATCAGGCTTGTCCACCTGCCCGAGGAACTGGCGCGCATAAGCGGAGAGGCTCTCCACATAGCGGCGCTGTCCCTCGGCGAAGATCGTGTCGAAGGCGAGCGAACTCTTGCCGCTACCGCTCACGCCGGTGAACACCACCAGGCGGTTGCGGGGGATGGTGAGGTCGACGTTCTTGAGATTGTGCTGGCGGGCGCCCCGCACCCGGATCACGTCCTCAAGGCTGCCACCACTGAGTTGGTGGTGGGCCAGTTGCGACTCCCTCGCCGGACCTGGATCAGTCGTTGGGGAAGGTGCCACCGACTGGGCAGTCACCTTTGCCTGGGTAGACCTGGAGCCGGCGCTGGCGCGGGGCATGGGAAGCTCTGGCAGCCGATGAGTCTAGGCGGGCTGTTCCTCACCCCATGACGAACAACCCCAACTCATCGGCCAGCCGACGGTTTCAGGCGCTGCGGAAGGCCGGACCACGATCGGCGCGGGCCACAGGCTGACGCTGCAGGACCGTGCCGACCTGTTCATGGAGTCGGCGCACGACAGGATCGGCCTGTTGATCGGCCACAAAATTCCAGAAGGCAGAACTTGCGAGGAAGGCAGGCTGATCGGTACGGGCCATGAAACGGATGGCTGCAGCGGAGCAATCATCGCTCAAAAAAAGATTCAGCTCATGCCGGTGCGTGAACTCAGAAAAAGGGTGCCCCAAAAGGCTGTTTCTGTAGTTTCAGCTACCTAGCAGCAGCGAAAAAGCCAAACTTGGCTCAGCGGCTCTGAGCCTCGGTCTGGGTTTCGGAGCTGTTCTGATGACCGTTGACGTGTTTCTCACAGGCAGATACCTGGGCAACGGAAACACACAACAGCAGCACCATGGAGGTTGCCGAAACAACAACACGCTCGAACATGGCTCACTCGCAAGACTTCACACAACCTAAGGGGATCCAGACCGACTGACCATGCCGATGGTGTTTCGCGGTTCATACCGGCCCCGCTCACCGCTGAAACCGGACCGGATCCAGGCCTCAATCGACACGGCCATGCGGCTGCTGACGTCGCTTCTGGTGGCCACGGCCAGCGCAACCGCCGCGACGCCTGCCCGACCAGCCGCTCCAGGTGGTGCTCAGCGGCAACGCCGGTACGGGCTACGGCTGGGACCTTGAACGCCACGACCCAAGCCGGATCGCACCGCTGGGGATCGAAAGCCGGCAGGCTCCAGCCCCACCCCTTCGCGATGGCCGCTCGCTGCCCCTGGCCGGCGGCCCGCAGCAGATCTCCTTCCTGTTCCGCATGGTCAAGACGGGCTGCAGCACACTCGAACTCAAATACTGGCGTCCCTGGGAAAGACCCGCCTCGATCATCGAGCGCTTTCGACTGCAGGTGGTGATCGTGCCGGCTCAGGCCGCCGGCTGACCGCTGCGGGGCGTGGTGGAGAGCGGCTCCAGCAGGCTGGCGGCGTAGTTGAAGGCCTCGCCGGAATCGCCGCCGGCCAGTTCGGCCAGTTCGGCCTGGCGCTGCTGAGTGTCCCGCAGGTGGGACACCCGGGTGTGGGTGAGGCCAGCCTCCACCACCTTACTGACCCGGAAGTGGTGGTCAGCGGCGGCGGCCACCAAGGGCTGGTGGGTCACACAGAACACCTGGCGGCTGGTGGCCAGGCGTTTGAGCAGAGCCGCCATGGCGCCGCTCACCCGTCCGCTGACGCCGGTGTCGATCTCATCGAAGAGCAGCGTGACATGGGGATCGGCCGCAGCCAGGCAGGTTTTCAGGGCCAAAAGAAAGCGGCTCATCTCACCACCGGAGGCCACCTCGGCCAGGGGTGCCAGGGGCTGACCGGGATTGGCCGTGAACAGGAACCGCACCACGTCGGCCCCCTCCTCACCGGCATCGGCGGGCTCGATGGCCACAGCGAAGCGCACCTGGGCCAGACCCATCGGCCGCAGCGCCTCCATCAGCTGGCCTTCCAAACCACGCGCGGCCCGGGTGCGCGCGGCGCTCAGGGCGGCATTGGTCCCATCGCGCCGGCGGCGGGCGTTGGCCTCCGCCTGCTCCAGGGCGGCGACAGAAGCCTCGAAACCGCCGGGAGCCAACTGCTCCCGCAGGCGATCGCGCAAGGCGATCAGCTCGGGAAGATCGAGACCGTGGCGGCGCTCCAGGGCCTTGAGCTGGGCCATGCGCTCCTGCAGCTCCGCCAGGGAGGCCGGATCGCTCTCAAGGGAAGTGCCATAGCGATCGAGATCGCGGACCAGATCCTGCATGGAAGCCAGACCATCGCTGCAGGCTCCTGCCAGCTCTGTCACGGAAGGATCCAGGCCGGCCATCTGCTGCAACTCCTGCTCGCAGGCGGCCAGGTGATCCAGCACCGAAGGCGCCCCCTCCGCTCCTTCCACCAGCCGGCCGAGCAGAGCCATCACCCCCTCCTGCAACCGCACGCCGTGGGCCAGGCGGTCCTGCTCGATCTGGAGCCGATGGCGCTCCTGGGGATCCTCCAGGTCCGCCGTTTCCAGATCCTCCAACAGCTGCTCCTGCCGTTGACGTTCCTGTTCCAGACGGGTCTGGTCGGCACGGGCGGCGGCCAGGGCGGTGGCAGCCTCCCGCCAGGCGCGCCAGGCTGCCGCTGCGGTCTCAAGCAGCGGCACCTGATCGGCCCCGGCGAAGCGGTCCAGCCAACGGCGCTGCTGACCGGGTCGGGCCAGCTGCTGGGTCTGGCCCTGAACGGTGAGATCGAGCAGCAGGGGGCGGAGCTCGAGCACCTGACTCCGGCCGATCGCCACGCCATTGAGCCGATGCCGACTGGTCGGCCTGCCCTCCTGCAGGCGCCAGTCGCGGCTGAGCAGCAATTCGCCATCGTCGGCTTCCAGTTGCTGTTGCTCAAGCCAGACCTGCACCGGTGGCGTGAGACAGAAACTGGCCTCGATCCGGCCGCGCTCACTGCCCCGCCGCAGCAGCCGCGCCCCCTGGGCTCCCTGGGCCCCGCCCAACAGAGCGTCGAGGGCGTCGAGAAGGATCGATTTGCCGGCGCCCGTCTCACCGGTGAGCACTGTGAAGCCTTCGGCAAAGGCCAGCTCCAACCGCTCGATCAGAGCGATGTTCTCGAGGCGCAGACCCGTGAGCACCCCGGCCTCCAGCGAGCGTTTGCGTGCAGAGGCCGACCGTAGCGGCAGCCGGCTCGTTGGAACAGGCCCCCGCCGGCCTGGGGTCGAGCGCCCAAAAACCAGGCGGGTGATCAACGCAGCCGCGCCAGCCCACCATGGCCCGACAGAATCAAACTCCACCTGCGGCCAGGACGTCAGCCTCGATGCCATCCCCTGCCGCCGCCAACCGCTCCAGAGCTGCCAGCTCCCGAAGGGACAGTCCCCTCATGGCGGACTCAACCGCCGCGGAACAGGCCCTGGCAGCGATGCGGGCCACCGTGTTCGGCGCCGACCCGATGGCCCTGGCACCGCCAATCGAACCCACGATCCAGGCGCCGTCCGACCCTGGCGCACCGGTAAACGCCAGTGCCAGCGCCAACCCTGCCGAACTGAGCGACTTCATTGAGATCAGCGGCCTGCTGCGCTACGACCCAGCCGCCATCACCCGCATCTATGCCGGCCACCCCCAGCGCCTGGCCCGTCGCCTCTGGCAGACCCTGGTGCCATTGAGTCTGTACCTGGCGGGGGTAGGCAGCGACTGGCTGCTGGGCCGGCTGAGGGGCGAGCGCGTGCGGGAACGGTCCCGAGAGGCTGCAACCCTGGTGGCCTCGCTCGGCCCAGCGTTCATCAAGGCGGGCCAGGCCCTCTCCACCCGGCCCGACATCATTCCACCGGTGCTGCTCGAAGAGCTGGCCCAACTCCAGGACCAGTTGCCGGGCTTCGATTCCGGCCTGGCAATGGCCTGCATCGAAGAAGACCTCGGAGCGCCGGTGGACAGGATCTACGAGCAGCTGGACCGCGAGCCGATCTCAGCGGCTTCCCTGGGCCAGGTGCACCGGGGTGTGCTGAAGGGCGGTCAGAAGGTGGCGGTGAAGGTGCAGCGGCCGGGTCTGCGGGAGCAGATCACGCTCGATCTCTACATCGTGCGCAACATCGCCGCCTGGCTGAATCGCAACGTTGGCTTGATCCGCAGCGATCTGGTGGCGCTGATCGATGAACTTGGGCAGCGGGTGTTTGAGGAGATGGACTACCTCAATGAAGCGGCCAACGCGGAAAAATTTGCCGAGCTTCACAGCCACAATCCGCGCATCGCCGTGCCACGCATCTTTCATGAGGCCACCAGCAGGCGCGTGCTCACGATGGAATGGATCGATGGGGTGAAACTCACCAACCTCGATGCCGTGCGGGGCATCGGTGTTGACCCCGACGACATGGTGGAGGTGGGGGTGAACTGCAGCCTTCAGCAGCTGTTGGAGCACGGTTTCTTCCACGCCGATCCCCACCCAGGTAATCTTCTTGCCCTTTCTGATGGCCGACTTGCCTATCTGGATTTCGGCATGATGAGCACGGTGAGCCGCGAATCCCGCACCGGCCTGATCCAAGCGGTGGTTCACCTAGTGAACCGCAATTTCGGTGCGCTATCCAAGGATTTCGTGGCGCTTGGTTTCCTCGGCGAGGAGGTAAATCTCGAGCCGATCGTGCCAGCGTTCGAAAACGTGTTTGGCCAGGCCCTGGAGATGGGGGTGAGCCGCATGGATTTCAAGGCCGTCACCGACGACCTCTCCGGCGTGATGTATCGCTTTCCCTTCCGAGTACCGCCCTATTACGCCCTGATCATCCGCTCCTTGGTGACCCTGGAAGGCATTGCCTTGAGCGTGGATCCCGACTTCAAAATCCTCGGGGCTGCCTATCCCTACTTCGCCCGCCGTCTGATGGAGGATCCCGATCCCCAACTGCGGCGCAGCTTGCGGGAAATGCTTTACGACGGCGACGAATTCCGCTGGCAGCGCCTCGAAAGCCTGGTGAACAGTGCCTCCCTGCAGGCCCAGCTGGATCTGGAAGGACTGCTGGATCAGGTGATCGAGTTCCTCTTCTCCCCTAACGGCGGCCTGCTGCGCCGCCAGTTGGTGGATGCGGCCGTGCAGCGGGTGGATGCCCTGGCCTGGCGCACCACCCTGCGGCTAGGCCGCCGCCTTCCACCCAACCTGCTGCCCCCCGGCCTGCGCCAGCGGCTGCCGGAGGCTGACCGCAGGGGCGAGCCCTTGCTCGACCTCGAACCGCTGCGGCAGCTGACGGCGATCCTGCAGGATCTGCCCGGCTTTGAACCCCAACTCCTGTTGAAGCGCCTGCCCCGGGTGCTCAGCGAACCCGACCTTCGGCAGATGGGTTTCGACATGGCCCGGGGTCTGGCCGAGCGGGGGGTGGTGCGGCTACTGCGGGATGTGCTGGTGAGCCCCGCCTAAGACAGCTAGCGCTGGGGAGAGACCCCTAGATTTGATGGCAGAAGTGATGCGTTCTGTGCCCAGCCTCCCGATCGGTTTTCTGCAGGGCTTTGAACCGGCCGATCGGGCAGGTTGGCGCATGCGGCCCCTGTCAGCCGGCGGATCGGTCCAACCCCTGCGACGGCGGCAGAGGCTGCTCGCGGCCGTGGTGGGACTGGGCCTGCTCTGCAGCACGCCAGCAGCACTTGCTGCCGAAAATATCGTGCTGGTGAGCGGAGCCTTCCGACGCTCGATCCCTGTAGCCGACATGGAGCTGCTGGCGACCAAGGGCCAGGCCCAGGGTCTGCTGGCCGACCTGCTCAGGTTCAGCAAACAGAACCCGGTCGAAGTGGGAAAACTACTCAACCAATCCATCCCCCTGCCATTGGTGCTGGTGAGCCGGCTACTCAACACACGCATCGGGGAGGCCCTGCTGGAGCGCCTCGCCAACATCGTGTATCCGCTCAAAACTCCCGGGGCGGGCGTGCCGGCGCTGCGCTCGGCCCTGGTGATCGGGATCGCGGAAGGCAACGGCAACCTCTCACCAGTGACCTTCCTGCGGGCCTACCCCAACCGTGAAATGGAGGTGAACCTGCCGGCCCTGCTGGCCCTGTTGCAGAAGGCCAATTCGATTTCCGACCTGGTGCGCTTCTTCTCGGAATCGCCGCTCGATGGTCTGCAGGGCAAGGACACGGGCAGCCGCTGAACCCTGACCGATCGGAACCGGACGCCGGATCCAGCGGAACAGGTCGGGCAGGCCTGGGGAAAAAGCTGTTGAGAACCATGTGGAGAACCGAGGGTTAGATTCCTTTTCAGCTCCTCTGGTACACCTGTGGCCCTGCTCCAAGCTCTGCGGCGGCTGGGGCAGTCAGCCTCCCCGGCGCCCACCCTGCAGGACTGGCCAGGCCTGATTGAGGCCTACCGCCGTTGGCTCCCGGTGAGCAAAGCCACGCCCGTGATCACTCTGCGGGAAGGGGCCACCCCCCTAATCCCGGCGCCAGTGATCGCCGAGCGGATCGGGAAGGGCGTGAAGGTGTTCCTCAAATACGACGGCCTCAACCCAACCGGCTCCTTCAAGGACCGGGGCATGACGATGGCCATTTCCAAGGCCAAGGAAGCGGGATCGGAGGCGGTGATCTGCGCCAGCACCGGCAACACCTCCGCTGCGGCCGCCGCCTATGCCCGCCGAGGCGGCATGCGGGCCTTCGTGCTCATCCCCGATGGCTACGTGGCCCAGGGCAAGCTGGCCCAGGCCCTGCTCTATGGCGCCGAGGTGCTGGCGGTGAAGGGCAACTTCGACCGAGCCCTGGCGATCGTGCGGGAGGTGGCGGACACCTACCCCGTGACCCTGGTGAACTCCCTCAACCCCTACCGACTGCAGGGCCAAAAAACCGCCGCCTTCGAGGTGGTGGATGCCCTGGGTGACGCCCCCGACTGGCTCTGCATCCCGGTGGGCAATGCCGGCAACATCAGCGCCTATTGGATGGGCTTCAACGAATACCGGGATGCGGGCCACTGCCGCACGCTGCCCCGGATGATGGGCTTCCAGGCCGCTGGAGCTGCACCACTGGTGCTGGGCCACACGGTGGAGCAGCCCGACACCATCGCCACGGCCATCCGGATCGGCAACCCGGTGAACAAGGAGAACGCCCTGAAGGCAAAGGCCGAAAGCAACGGCGACTTCATGGCCGTGACCGACGCCGAGATCATCGAGGCCTACAAGCTGCTGGGCAGTGGCGAAGGGGTGTTCTGCGAGCCCGCCAGTGCCGCTTCAGTCGCAGGCCTGATCAAACGGCGCGAGGAGGTTCCGGCGGGGGCCACGGTGGTTTGCGTGCTCACCGGCAACGGCCTGAAGGACCCCACCACGGCGATCGAGCACAACGACTCACACTTCCACACCGGCCTCGACCCGGACATGGCGACGGTGGCCCAGGTGATGGGTTTCTGAGCCGGCATCAGGCCAGGCATGACCCCAAACCAACCCGGAAACCGGCCGCGGAAAAGCGTGGAAAACCTGCCTAAAAGCGGGGGAATGGCGAGGTGAACGCCACGACCTCCCGGCACGAATGTTTTCCCCAACGCGGGCAAACAGTGGAAAACCAAGGGATTTCGACAATTCCATCCTCACGTTCCGCAAGGCTTCTGAGCTGAAGATCCTGATCACCACTGGTTTTTATACGAGTTTTCCAGTTTTCCACCGCACCTACGACGACGGTTTGATTTCTTTTTTTCTTAATTTCAATCTTCTTAGTCCGTAGCGGGGAAGCGGTTTCGCTCCAGCCCGGAACAACCTGAAGCTCAGCCCGTTGCGCTTTGGCCCGCCGTGTGAAACCGTGGGCCGACATCCGTTCATTCACCGTCGTACCGCTCCCCATGAAGCTGGTCTGTTCCCAGGCTGAACTCAGCTCCAGTCTTCAGCTGGTGAGTCGTGCCGTGGCCGGCCGGCCCACCCACCCGGTGCTGGCCAACGTGCTGCTTACCGCGGATGCCGCCACCGGTCGCCTCAGCCTCACCGGCTTCGACCTGAGCCTCGGCATTCAGACCAGCATCCCGGCCGCCGTGGAGAGCAGCGGAGCCATCACCCTCCCGGCGCGGTTGTTCGGCGAAATCGTGAGTCGTCTGTCCTCCGACAGTCCCCTCACCCTCAGCTGCACTGAAGGTGAAGAGCAGGTGGACCTCACCAGCCTTTCCGGCACCTACCGCATGCGTGGCATGCCCGCCGAGGATTTCCCCGATCTGCCCCTGGCCCAGAGCGGCACACCGATCCGCCTTGATGCCGAATCGCTGGTGAAGGGGTTACGGGCCACCCTGTTCGCCAGTTCCGGTGATGAGGCTAAGCAGCTGCTCACGGGAGTTCACCTCCGCCTGGCAGGAGAGGGACTGGAATGTGCCGCCACCGATGGCCATCGCCTGGCCGTCCAGCGTCTGGACGATGCCATCGCCCCCGGAAGCGAGGCGCCGACCCTGGAGGGCGGCTAACCCTTCGCTGTGACCGTGCCGGCTCGCTCCTTGCGGGAACTGGAGCGTCTTCTCTCCGGCCGCCCCTCTGATGAGCCCCTCAGCCTCTACTGCGAACGGGGGCAGGTGGTGGTGCTCTGGGCCGATCAGGTGCTCACCAGCCGCAGCCTTGATGGCACCTATCCCAACTACCGCCAGCTTCTGCCGGAGAGCTTCAACCGCCGCCTGAGCCTCGATCGGCGCGCCTTTATCGCTTCCCTCGAGCGGGTTGCGGTGCTCGCCGATCAGCACAACAACGTGGTGAAGATCAGCAGTGATCCTGTGGCTGGCCAAGTGCAGATCCGAGCCGATGCTCAGGACGTGGGCAGCGGTTCCGAGGCCATCGCTGCCGGGATCGAGGGCGACGCCATCGAGATCGCCTTCAATGTGCGCTATCTGCTCGACGGTCTCAAGGCGATCGGGGCCGATCAGGTGGTGCTCCAGTGCAACGGACCCACAACCCCTGCCGTGCTGGCCCCGGTGGGGGAGGATGGCACCTTCACCTATCTGGTGATGCCGGTTCAGATCCGCACCTGAGTCGCCCTGCTGATCCACCGCCCGATCTCCTGAGCCGCCCCAGAGCCCGTGTCCCTTCCCGAGCAGCTGCTGTTGAGCGACCTGCTCCGCCTGCGGGTGCGCTGTGATCAGGGACTGGAGCATGGCCCCGGAGTTCTCGCCTGGATGCATCCGCCGGTGCATCGCTTGCTGGGCTGGGTGAGCCGCCCCTCGGCGTTCCGGTCGCTGCGGCGGGTTTGGCGGCTCGATCAGCTGCGAGGCCTTTCGGAGGGAGAGGTTTTCGTGAAGGGGGAAGGTTCAGACACGGAACCAGGGGTGCTGGACCAGCTGCCCACCCTGATCGGGGCCACCCTCTACGGGGCCGCGGATCTCCCCCTCGGCACCGTGGTTGATGCCGCCGTGCAGTTGAAGACCGGACGCATCCTCCATTACCTGGTGGCCCGCAGCGATCCGCGCCTACCTGGCAGCAGCCGTTGGCGGCTCAGTCCCGAGCGGATCGTGGATCAGCAGCCGGGCCGAGTGGTCACGGCCCTGCAGGACCTCGACGATCTTCCACTGGCTCGCTCGAGTGTGCGGCAGGAATTCCTGCGGCGCTCCCGGCGCTGGCGGGAGCAGGTGGGGGAGGAAACCAGCCGCCTGCGGGATCAGTTCCAGCAGGTGGGCGACAGGGTGGAGGATCGCTTGGAAGGATGGCTCGAGGAGCCCCCCTGGGAGGGGTTCCTGGATGAGCAAGATCCGGGGCGCCCTTCGGACGATCGACCGATCCCTTCTGATGCTTCGGAGGGAGCGGCCTGGGATCCCCTCGAGGATTGGGAGGAGAGCGATCTTGGGGCAACCGAGCCCTGGGATGGACCTTCCGATGTCGATCCGCCGGCCCCACCATCTCGTTTCCGTCGCTCCAGTCGATCGGCGGCGGTGGATCGCTCCCGCTTCGAGGGCCCTTGGTCCGAGGACTCGGAGCGGGATGAGAATTTCAGCGAAGCGCCGGATCAGGACCTGCAGGCCCGCTCGCGCCGCCCCCCAGTTCGCCGTCCCCCGCCGGAGCGCTCCGGTTCCGATCGCTACCGCGGCCGCGATGACGACGATCCCTGGATTTAGCCAGCTCTGGCGCCGGTTCCGCCCTTGAACCACCGGATCGGATACTGGAGCCACCTGCAAGCCCGCGCCGGTGGTCTCCTCCCCCTCCTATTCGGTGCCCGAAGCGTTGCGCAAGGAAGGGCTCAGCGAGGCCGATTACGACGAGATCGTGCGGCGGCTGGGGCGGGCACCGAACCGGGCCGAGCTCGGCATGTTTGGCGTGATGTGGTCGGAGCACTGCTGCTACCGCAACTCCCGCCCGCTGCTGAGCCAGTTCCCCACCACTGGGCCCCGCATCCTGGTGGGTCCCGGCGAGAACGCCGGCGTGGTGGACCTGGGCGAGGGCCAGCGGCTGGCCTTCAAGATCGAGAGCCACAATCACCCGTCGGCCGTCGAGCCGTTTCAGGGGGCTGCCACCGGCGTGGGCGGCATCCTGCGGGACATCTTCACCATGGGGGCCCGCCCGATCGCCCTGCTCAACGCCCTGCGCTTTGGGCCCCTCGAGGATCCCCGCAACGTGGGCCTGATGGAGGGCGTGGTGGCCGGCATCGCCCATTACGGCAACTGCGTGGGTGTGCCCACCGTGGGGGGTGAGGTGGCTTTCGATCCGAGCTACGCCGGCAATCCCCTCGTGAACGCCATGGCCCTCGGCCTGATGGAAACCGAGGAGATCGTGCGGGCCGGGGCGGAAGGGGTGGGCTATCCGGTGGTCTACGTGGGCAGCACCACTGGTCGTGACGGTATGGGGGGCGCCAGCTTCGCCAGCGCCGAACTCACCGAGGCCTCCCTGGACGACCGGCCCGCCGTGCAGGTGGGGGATCCCTTCCTGGAGAAGGGCTTGATCGAGGCCTGCCTGGAGGCGTTCCAGAGCGGTGATGTGGTGGCCGCCCAGGACATGGGCGCCGCCGGCCTCACCTGCAGCTGCTCGGAGATGGCGGCCAAGGGTGGTCTCGGCATCGAGCTCGATCTGGATCGGGTGCCGGCCCGGGAGCAGGGCATGACCCCCTACGAATTTCTCCTCAGCGAATCCCAGGAGCGGATGCTCTTCGTGGTGAAGCCCGAGCGTGAAGAGGCTCTGATGGAGCGGTTCCGCCGTTGGGGTCTTCAGGCGGCCGTGGTGGGCCGGGTGCTGGCCGAGAACGTGGTGCGGGTGCTGCAGAACGGTGAGGTGGCCGCTGAGGTGCCGGCCAGCGCCTTAGCGGAGGACACGCCGATCAACCACCATTCGCTGCTGGCCGAACCACCCGCCGCGATTCAGAAGCACTGGCGCTGGCGGGACGACAGCCTGCCCTCGGCATCGGTGGAGGGTGTTGACATGCCCCAGGGGCGGCTGGGCTGGGGGGAGGTGCTGCTGCGGCTCCTCGATGACCCCACCATCGCCAGCAAGCGCTGGGTGTGGCGCCAGTACGACCATCAGGTGCAGGCCAACACGGTGGTGCCCCCCGGTGGTGCCGATGCGGCTGTGGTGCGGCTCCGTCCCCAGCAGGGTGAAGGTTCCCTGCAGTCCTCGTCCCGCGGCGTCGCGGCGGTGGTGGATTGCCCCAACCGTTGGGTGGCCCTCGATCCCGAGCGGGGTGGCATGGCGGCGGTGGCCGAAGCCGCCCGCAACCTCAGCTGCGTCGGCGCTGAACCCCTGGCCGTGACCGACAACCTCAACTTCCCTTCGCCCGACACCGACACGGGCTACTGGCAGCTGGCCATGGCCTGCCGCGGTCTTTCGGTCGCTTGCCTGGCCCTCGCCACCCCTGTCACTGGTGGCAATGTTTCCCTCTACAACGAGACCCGCCTGCCGGATGGAACGATGCAGCCCATCCATCCCACTCCGGTGGTCGGCATGGTGGGCCTGGTCCACGATTTGGTGCATGTCACCGGTCTGGCCTGGCGCCAGGCCGGTGATGCGATCTGGTTGCTCGGGGTGCCGCCTGAAGCGGGAGCCGATCCGGCCGATGGGCGGGTCTCCCTGGGGGGCAGCAGCTATCTGGAGGTGATCCACGGGGCCCTCACCGGTCGGCCGCCGCTGGTGGATCTCGATCTGGAGGTTGGGGTGCAGCGCTTCCTGCGCGAGGCGATTGCGGCAGGGCTGGTGGCTTCCGCCCACGATCTTGCCGATGGCGGTCTGGCGGTCGCCGCCGCCGAGAGTTGCATCGCTTCCGGATTAGGGGCTGATCTGCTGCTGCCGGCCGGGGATGGCCGCCTGGATCGGTTGCTCTTCGGTGAGGGCGGTGCCCGGGTGCTGGTGAGTGTGTCGCCGGCCGCTCAAGTGGCCTGGCAGGAGCGGCTCAACGCCGCTGCCGCCGCTGGAATTCCTGTGCCGGCCTCTTGTCTCGGTGTGGTGGCTGCGGAGGCCACCCTCACCGTGAAGCAGGCCGGCGTGGTTCTGTTGGAGCAGCCCCTGGCCCAGCTGGCCGATCGCTTCGAAGGGGCGATTCCCCGCCGACTGAAGCAGGCTGCACCCCCACCTGAAAGGTGATGCGGCAGGATGGCCAATCGGTGCGCCGGCGAGATCCGTGACCTGTTCCGATCCCGACACGACCGGTTGTCCTGGCTTCGTTTCGCCACCCCCTCCAGGGACATCCCTGGCTTCGGAACCCTTGGATAGGGAGGGCGGCGAGCGCCCTGACAAGCCCGAGGAGGCCTGTGGCGTTTTCGCTGTGATCGCCCCCGAGCAGGCGGTTGCCAATCTCACCTACTTCGGCCTCTACGCCCTGCAACATCGCGGCCAGGAGTCGGCCGGCATCGCCGTGTTCGATGGCTCCCGCGTGCGGCTTCATAAGGACATGGGGCTTGTGAGTCAGGTGTTCGACCAGGATGTGCTCGAGCGCATGCCCGGCGAACTGGCGATCGGCCACAACCGCTATTCCACCACCGGCAGCAGCAAGGTTTGCAACGCCCAGCCCGTGGTGCTGATGACCCGCCTCGGTCCCTTCGCCATGGCCCACAACGGCAATCTGGTCAACGCGGCGGAACTGAGGGAGTCGCTCAGCCATCTGGCCGGTGAGTTCACCTCTACCACCGATTCGGAGCTGATCGCCTTTGCGCTTCAACAGGCGGTGGATGGGGGTCAGAGCTGGAATTCCGGCATCCGCAGTGCCGCAGCCCGCTGTCGGGGGGCTTTCAGCCTGGTGATCGGCACTCCCGAAGGTCTGTTCGCCCTGCGGGACGGCCATGGCATCCGCCCACTGGTGTTCGGTCTGATCGGGGAACCCGAGCAGGCCCAGTGGGTGGTGAGCAGTGAAACCTGCGGCCTTGACATCATCGGCGCCCGCTACAGCGATGACGTGCAGCCCGGTGAATTGATCCACTTTTTGATGGGGGATCCGATTCCGCAACGGCAGCGCTGGATCGAAGAGCCCGCCAAGCTGTGTGTGTTCGAGATGATCTATTTCGCACGCCCCGATAGTCGTTTCTTCGGTGAATCGCTCTACAGCTATCGCGTGCGCATCGGTGAGGTTTTGGCCCGTGAAAACCCCGTGGAGGCCGACATCGTGATCGGTGTTCCCGATTCCGGCATCCCGGCGGCGATCGGCTATTCCCAGCTCAGCGGCATTCCCTTTGCCGATGGCTTGATCAAGAACCGCTATGTGGGGCGCACCTTCATTCAGCCAACTCAGGCCATGAGGGAGGCCGGCATTCGGGTGAAGCTCAATCCGCTTCCCGATGTGCTGGCTGGCAAGCGGGTGGTGGTGATCGACGATTCGATCGTGCGGGGCACCACCAGTCGCAAGCTCGTGCAGGCCCTGCGGGACGCTGGCGCCACCGCGGTGCACATGCGGATCAGTTCGCCGCCGGTGACCCACCCCTGCTTCTACGGAATCGACACCGACACCCAGGACCACCTGATCGCCGCTCGCCTCACCCTGGCCGAAATCGAGCAGCACCTCGGTGTCGATTCCTTGGCCTATCTCAGCAAGCAGGGCATGGTTGAGGCGGCTCGCACTCACGCCGGTGAGTTTTGCACTGCCTGTTTCGATGGCGCTTATCCGATCGCTATGGATGAGGAGGTGCGGCGCTCCAAGCTGATGCTGGAGCCGGCGGGCCTAGCGGCCACCGCGGCTGGAGCGCTTTCAGTTGGGAGGGCGGGTTGAGGAATCCTGTACAGGTGGACCGGGCTCAATACTGAGCAGGCCGCGGCTGCGACCGGAGCTGGAATCAATGCTCTGGATCGCTCGCCACAGGTCAGGGATGGTGACCCACACCGCCGGGTAGCGGTAGCGGGCCACATCGAGGATCAGCACCCGGTCGCGGTGGGGGTCGTAGGCCGCGAGCGGTGAGATATGGCCTCCCCCGGCCTGGCCCAGAGCCTTGCGGTCGTAGTTGGCCAGCAGGCGGTCGGATCGATCGCCCAGGCCGTGTTGCAGAAGCCAGCGCAGTTGATCCAGGCCGAGAGTCTCGCCGTGATAGCGCCGGACCGTCAGACCGGTGCTGGCGAGCAGGCCGTGCAGCTGCTCGAGGGTCATCCCTTCTCGCGCCACCCGGCTGGCCTGCACGAAGGCACTGCTGGCCGGCAGCGCGAACAAATTGGTCTGGGTCCAGAAGCGATTGGGTCCGTAGCCCTCCGCCCGAGGCGCTGCCACCCCCAGGCTGTTGAGCACCATCACGCTGCTGGCCACGCCGCAGTAGGCCAGATTTGACTGGGTTTCGTACCACTGCACCAGGGGAACGAAGTCGGCCCGGCGGGTTCCTCGTGCCAGCAACAACTCCTCACCGACCCGGGAAGCCATGGGAATCGTGGGAGCAGGGCCCCCATCGGCCTGCGCCGGTGGCACAGCGGCCAGCCCCAGACCGATCAGACCCAGGGAGATGCGGACCAGCCAGCCGTGGCCGGGGCGATCAGCCATTAAGGGGAACCAGGCCGCTGATGAGACTGCCGCTCGGGAGGGCCAGATCCAGTCCCGATTCCGCCGGCCCTTCCACGGCAAGATCGGCGCTGAGAAGGCGCAGGCAGCGGGATGGCGAGCCCGCCAGTTGCACGGCCACCACGGCACTGCTGTCGCCCTGGAGATCCACCAGCCGGTCTTGCCGGTCGAGGAAGCGCAGGCCGACCTGGCCCAGGTCGCCCCGCTCGCAGAGTCGCAGCTCCGCCGCCGCCAGCCGTTTGATCCGGCCCTGGGCGGTGGCCAGCAGCACCGTGCCTCCGGCATCCACGCAGGTGGCGCCCACCACCGTTTCGCCGGGCAGCAACCGAAGCAGCACCGGACCCTGGGCAGTGCGACCCATCACCGGCAGGTTTGCATCATTCACCGAGAGCCTCAGCAGCCGGCCCGTGCTGCTGGCCACCACCAGCTCCCGATCCGTGTCGCAGGGCACCACCCGTTGAAGTTCCACCCCGTCCTTAAGCTTGAGCACACTGGTAGCCCGGCCCGATAGCTCCAGGAAATCCTCGATCGGCAGTCGCTTGAAGCGTCCGTCGGTGCTGAGCAATCCCAGGCTGCCGTTCGGTTGTTTTGACAGAGCCACCACCTGCACCACCCGGTCCCCCGAGAGGCCCTCGGGCAGGAACTTTTCCAGGGTTCCGGGCTGCTGGCCGGCGAATTCCCAGCGCAGCAAGGCCACCCGGCCGCTGGCGCTGAAGGCGAGCAGGGAAGGTTCCTGGGCAATCGGCACCAGCACCCGGGCCGGGGCGGGGAGCTCGCCCAGTTCGGCGGCCTCCTCGAGGTGGAGGCGGCCCAGCATCTGGGGGGTCACGATCCGTACCTGCCCATCCGCTTGGATCAGCAGGCGGCTGTCGGCGGCCAGAGCCTCGAAGGCCTGTTGCCGTTGCCGTTCGGTGTTCGGACGCACCGCCGCGGCTCGCTGGGCCACGAGATCGTCTCCCCCTTCCACCAGCCGGGTGCGCCGAGGTGTGGCGTAGCGCTTCCGTAGGGCCTTGAGTTCGCTCACCAGGGCAGCGAGCAGGCTGTCGCGGTCATTAAGCAGCAGTCGCAGCCGGCTGCGCTCGGCGCGCAGGTCGTCGGCTTCCTTGCGCAGACTCTCCTGCTCTAGTCCCGTGAGTCGCCGCAGGGGCATGGCCAGCACGGCATCGGCTTGGCGTTCGGTGAGTTCCAGCCGCACTTGCAAAGCGGCCTTGGCCGCGGCGGCATCGGCCGCCGCGGTGATCATGGCAATCACCTCCTGCAGGTGGGCCAAGGCGGTGATCAGGCCCTCCACCACCTCCAGGCGGTCCTCGCAGCGTTTGAGCGCGTGCCGGGTGCGCCGCAGCAGGGTGAGCTCGCGGTATTCGAGGAACTGCTGCAGCAGGCTCCGCAGGCTCAGTTGCTGGGGCTGGCCGTGCACCAAGGCCAGCAGGATGGCGCCGAAGTTGCTCTGCAGGGCGGTGCGGCGCTGCAGATCGGCCAGCACCGTTTCGGCGTTGGCGTCCCGACGCACCTCCACCACCACCCGCATGCCTTCGCGGTCGCTTTCATCGCGGATGTCGGCGATGCCGCCGATCTTGCCCTCATTCACTTGTTCGGCCAGCTTCTCGATCCAGCCGGCTTTGCTGAGCTGGTAGGGCAGCTCGGTGATCACCACGGCTCCGCGCCGGTGGCGGCCCTTGCCGGGTTGCACCTCCTCGATGTGGGCTACGCCTCGCATCGGGATGCTTCCCCGGCCCGCGAGATAGGTGTCGCGGATGCCGCTGCCGAGCAGCACCTCGCCGCCGGTGGGGAAATCGGGCCCCGGTACCAGCTCGAGAAGCTTCTCATCGCTGAGGTCGGGCTTGCGGATCAGGGCGATCAGGGCATCCACCACCTCGCCGAGGTTGTGGGGCGGGATGCTGGTGGCCATGCCCACGGCGATCCCCGTGCAGCCATTGAGCAGCAGGAAGGGCAGCTGGGCGGGCAGCACGGTGGGCTCCTGCTGGGAGCCATCAAAGTTGGACGCGAAGTCGACCGTGTCGTCGCCGATCTCATCGAGCATCGCCTCGTGGGCGATCGGCGCCAGGCGGGTTTCGGTGTAGCGCATCGCCGCCGGCGGATCGTCGTCCACTGAGCCGAAGTTGCCATGGCCATCCAGCAGCGGGTGGCGGCTGGCGAAGGTCTGCACCAGCCGCACCAGGGCGTCGTAGACGGCCTGGTCGCCATGGGGGTGGTACTTGCCCAGCACATCCCCCACCACCCGGGCACATTTGCGGTAGGGGCGATCGGGGGTGAGGCCGAGCTCGTGCATCGCGAACAGGATGCGCCGCTGCACCGGTTTCAGCCCATCCCGTACATCCGGCAGGGCCCGGCCCACGATCACGCTCATCGCGTATTCGAGGTAGGAGCGCTGCATTTCCTGATGCAGGGCGATCGGTTCGATCCGACCGTCGTTCGGCTCTTCTCTCGCGGCTTCGGGGCGCTCTTCGGCCATCCGGTGCTGGGTTCAGGGGCGGAAGACGGGGCTCAGCCTACAGATCGCGACGGGTCCGGCATCCGCTCCCGTGCGGGGATCACTGCGCTGAAGATATGGGCTTTAGGGACCTTCCGTTTTCTGGCCGGGGGGCGTGGCATTGGAATTGGCCCTGTCCACGATCGATTTGAGTTCCGGCAGGGCCAACAGGATGCGCGTGGCGTTGCGCAACCGTTCACCCCAGAGCTGTTCCTTGCGGTAGCTGTCGAGCACGTAGTTGGGGTCATCGGTCAGGGCCTTGCTGGCCAGCCGGATGGCTTCGGTGCGGTCGGCATTTCCGCCCTTGGCCTGCAGGCCGGCGGCCATGGCCAGAGTGGTTTCCGCGGCATCGGGCTTGATTTTCAACACCTGGCGCCAGCGTTGTAGGGCGTCCTCGTTGCGGCCGAGCTCAAACAGCACCAGTCCCTGGTTGTTGATCGCCTCCCAGAAGTCGGGGCGAAGTTTCGCGGCTTTCTCGAAGGATCCGAGGGCCAGGGCGGGCTCATTGAGCATGACCTGGGCGTTGCCTAGGTCGAAGTAGGCGCCGGAGTTGCGAGGATCCAGTTCCAGACCCTTGCGGAGCAGGGGAACGGCCTGGGCAGGTTGGCTGTTGCGCAGGGCCAGGGAGCCTTCGGCCAGCCAGATCCCGGCGTTGCTGGGGTCGAGCTGTTTGGCGCGGCCCAGGGCCATCAGGGCTTTGTCGGGATGGTCGCTGCGTAGTTGCGCTTCAGCCAACAGGATCCAGCCACGGGGGTCGTTGGGAATCAGCCGCACGGTGAGATCCGCCAACCGGGCCGCGTCCTCCGCCTGACCCATCCGCAGCAGCCGTGCGGCTGCCTGGGCGATGCCTAGACCTGCCCCCTCCAGTTCCTTCGCGGCCGGCAGATACACGTAGGGAACAAGGGCCAGGGCCGGGGTCGCCTGGGTCAGCAGCCCGGCTCCAAGCGGGGCGGTGAGCAGGACGCCCAGCAGGCCTGGGGCGGCCTTGCTTCGGACCCAGCGAACCACTCCTGCGTTCCGGGACCCTCTGCAAAACCACGTGTTCAGGCGCCGGCCCACGGAGATCCAACCAATTCGACCCAGCCTAGGGATCGATGCCACCATCACCCATGGCCGCCCGCAGATTGCGGCGCCACATCCAGGGTCGGATGCGCCGCAGCGACGAGGCCCGCAGCCGTTCGTCCCAGTCGGCATCGCTCCAGAGCAGTGCCTCTTCGGCCTGCAGATTCAGCAGCCAGGGCCTGGGCTGCACATCGGGATCCAGGGAGCTCTCGCGGGGAGCTTCGTTCCAGGGGCACACGTCCTGGCAGATGTCACACCCCGCCACCCAGCCCTGCAGCGCTGGTGCGATCGCTTCGGGCAACTGGGGATCGCGATTTTCGATGGTGTGATAAGCGATGCAGCGCCGGGCATCCACCACGAAGGGTTCGGTGATGGCGCCGGTTGGGCAGGCCGTGATGCAGCGGCTGCAGCGCCCGCAGAGAGGCTCGGCCGGCTGGTCGGCCGGAAGGTCAAGGCTGGTGAGCAGGTGGCCGATCAGCAGCCAGGACCCCCGACCCCGGTGGATCAGGTTGCCGTGCTTGCCGATCCAGCCGAGGCCCGCCTCCTCTGCCCAGGCCTTGTCAAGCAGGGGGGCGCTGTCCACGCAGGCGCGCCAACGGGTGCCGGGCACTCGGGCCTCCAGCCAGCGGCCGAGTCGGCGCAATCGGCCATCGATCACGCGGTGGTAATCGCGGCCCCAGCCATAGCGGGCCACCGAGAGGCTGCCGGGTTGCCGCTCCTCCGCCACGTAATAAGTCAGGCCCACGGCCATCAGGCTGCGCACCCCCGGCAGGAGCGCTTCCACCGAGCGGCGGCGGGGATCGGCCATCCAGCCCATGGAGCCGTTGTGGCCCGCCGCCAGCCAGCGTTCCAGGGCGGCGTTGCGTAGGGCCAGGGTGGGGCCCCCGGGAACGGCGGCGAAGCCCACCGGGTCGAATCCAAGCGCGGCCGCTTCGTTTCGCAGGGCTGCGGCCAGCTCGGCCATGGAGAGGCTGGCTGCGCTAGTGCCTGGGGGGTTCGGTGATGCCATTGGGGGAAGCCGGTAAAGTCCCCGGAAGTTCCTGTCTATCGCGTGGCCTTCTCGTCCTCCGGTCGCTTCAGTCCCCTGCTGCGCTGGATCGGCATCACCCTGGTGGTGCTTCTGCTCCTCCAGATGCTTGCGGTGCTGGGCCTGTGGGACTGGAGTTCCGAGGCCTTCCGCCAATTGGTCGTGGAGCGGTTGATCCAGCAGGCGCCGATGGCCCTGGTGGGTCTGCTGCTGATGTACATCTCCTCCCGTCTGGACGATGACGGCGAGCAGCGCACCCCGGTGCTCTGGGCCGTCTGCCTGCTGAGCGGTCTGCTGGCCGTGTTGCTCACCGCCTCCCTGCCGATCGCCTTCGGTGGCGACAAACTGCTGCAGGAGCAGGCTGATCAGCAACTGGCCGCCAAGCGTGGTCAGCTCGAGATGGCACGCCAGCAGAGCAAGGAGCCTGCGGTGCTGCAGCAGCTGATCAAGCAGGCCGAGGGCGCCGGCCAAGTGCCGGCCACCGCCACCGATGCCCAGAAGACCCAGGCGGCCCGTTCCTTCATCGACCGTCAGCTCCAGCAGATGGAGGACCAGTTCAAGCAGACCGAGCAGACCAGCAAGGTCACTCTCAGTCAGCGACGCCTGGCCGGCTCCGGCGGTGCTGTGGTTCTGATCGTGGCCTTCACCCTGCTGTGCCTCGGATCCGTTCTGTAAGGACCTTCAGGTGACTACCGTTGGAGCTCCGCCCAGGTCGTGATCCCTTGGAGTCCTCCAGTCCCCGCCAGGATCAGCCGCTGGGCAACCGGCTGCAGCAGGATCTCAAGAATGACCTGATCGCCGGTCTGCTGGTGGTCATTCCGCTGGCCACCACCATCTGGTTAGCGACGACCGTGAGTCGCTTCGTGCTGGCGTTTCTGACGTCCATTCCGAAGCAGTTCAACCCCTTCAACACACTCAATCCACTGCTTCAGGATCTGATCAATCTCGGCGTTGGGCTGCTGGTTCCTTTGCTGGGGATTCTTCTGATCGGCCTGATGGCCCGTAACATCGTGGGCCGCTGGTTGCTGGAGTTCGGGGAGGGAACCCTGCTGCGGATCCCACTGGCCGGTTCGGTTTACAAGACCCTCAAGCAGCTGCTGGAAACCTTCCTCCGTGACAACTCCAGTCGTTTTCGCAGGGTTGTGTTGGTTGAGTACCCCCGCGAGGGCCTTTATGCGGTTGGATTCGTCACCGGAGCGATCGGTGCTGCTGTGCAGGCCGGTTTTTCCGAAACCATGTTGAGCGTGTTCATCCCCACCGCCCCCAATCCCACCACCGGCTGGTATGCGGTCGTGCCGGAGCGATCGGTCCGGGATCTCGAGATCAGCGTGGAAGATGCCTTCCGCACGATCATTTCCGCTGGCATCGTCAGTCCCGATGAGCGGGAACCAACGTCCAGCCGCAGCTTCTCCAGCCTGCTGGCCCAGCTGCGGGCCCCCCAGTTCTCTTGAAGCCGCCTGATGCAGAGTCGCACCCTTGCCCGTGAGCTGGCCCTGCTGATCCTTGGCCAGATCAGTGATCGTGGTTCCGCCCCGGCCCCAGCGGCCGACACTTCCCTGGAGGTGGTGTTGCAGCAGGCTCTGGCCAGCCTTGCCCAACATGTGCGTGATGCCCTTGATCGTTCCGCCGAGGACCTGCGCCAGGCTCAGCAGGAACTACTCGACAGCGAACTGCAGGAAGGGGGCGGCGAACGGTTGCCCAGGGTGCGCCAGCATCTTCAGCAGGGGTTGAGCCTGGGGGAGCAGGCCATCAACCGGCTCTCCGCCAGCCTTGAGTTGCCCCGTCTGCTGCTGCTGGCCGACCAAGAGGTCGTGCGCCGCGATGCCCTGGAGCGGGCCGCCGCCGTGCTGCGGGATCGTTCCAGCATCGATGGCCGCCTCGACGCGGTGATGGAGGGCTGGCGCCTCACCCGCCTGCCCCGCATCGATCGCGACATCCTCCGCTTGGCGGTGGTCGATCTGGAAACCTTTGCCACGCCTCCCGCCGTGGCTTGCAATGAGGCGGTCGAGCTGGCCAATCGCTATAGCGATGAGCAGGGTCGCCGCATGATCAATGGCGTGCTGCGCCGCTTCACCACGGCGAAGGTCTAGGCGATGGTGTTCGACTGGTTCAAACGGGGCGCGGGCGAAGCGGAGCCCTCCGCTACTCCACCCTCCGCCATCCCGGAATCGCCCGTTACTCCGGAGTCGCCCGCCATCCTGGAGCCGACGCCGTCCCAGGAGTCCCACCCTTCGGTCGCTGATGTTGGGGAGTCTTCTCCTGCAGCCCCTGCCAGTGCCACCCCATCCGCTCCTGCCGGCGTTGCAGCCAGCGCTGTGGATGATGATGCCCTGGCCTGGGCTCGCCAGGCCTACGCCCGCCTCAAGGCCCAGCAGGAAGCGGCCGCCCAGGCCGCCACGGCTCCGGTTCCGGCGCCAGCCGCGAGTTCCCCCGGCACGGTCGCCCCTGTTCAGGCTTCCCCTGCTGTCAGTCCGGGTTCCGCCGCGCCGGATGAGCTTTCATCTTCGGCAGGGCCAGGTTCCACCCCAGCTGAGCTCCTGCATTCCCCTCTGGAGCCCGCTGCATCGGCTCCATTTGCCCCCGCGAACGAGCGGCCCTCCCCCCCCGCGATGGCCCCTGCCGTTGAAGCGGGCACCCCACCAGCTGCTGCCGCCCCAGCTGAGACACCTCCAGGCGCTGTTCCTGAGCAGCCGGCCCCGCCGGCTGCAGCCGGGCTTTCCCTCCTGGAGCTCGCCGCCGCTCAACGGGAGCAGCGACGCCAGGAGATCCTGGCCGCTTCACCCGCTTCACCCGCGGAAGTCGAGCCTGCCAGCGCTGCTGTCGCGGCCGCACTCGCCACAGCTGCCTCCGCCCCTGCGACCGACCAGGATGAGCCCAGCCTCGGGGCCTTCGATGCCGACTTCACCTGGTCCGCCGAGGTGCTGGCCGCCCAGGGCCGTCGGGTCGAAGACGTTTCCCTGGAGGAAATCGACTGGCTCACCCGTTTGCGGCGCGGCCTGGAGAAGACCCGCAGGGGTTTCGTGGCCCAGCTGCTCGACACCCTCGGGGACGACCCCCTCAGTGCCGAAAGCCTTGAGGATATTGAATCCACCCTGCTGCGCTCCGATGTGGGCGTGCAGGCCACGGACCGGGTTTTAGAGGCCCTGCGCCAAAGGCTCAATCAGGAGGTGGTGGATCCGGCCGAGGGGCTGCGCTTCTTGAAGGAACAGCTTCGCCAGATCCTGGAGGAGCCGATCTCCGCGAGCGGGCAAGTCCTGCTCGCTCCCCAGAAGGACCGTCTCAATGTGTGGCTGTTGGTGGGGGTGAACGGCGTGGGCAAGACCACCACCCTCGGCAAGTTGGCCAATCTGGCGGTGCGCAGCGGCTACAGCTGCCTGATCGCCGCTGCCGACACCTTCCGCGCCGCCGCTGTACAGCAGGTGAGTGTTTGGGGCGAGCGCAGCGGCGTGCCGGTGGTGTCGAACCCCAGTGCCAACGCCGATCCGGCCGCTGTGGTGTACGACGCTATCGGTGCCGCCCGCGCCAAGGGCACTGAGCTGGTGCTCGTGGACACTGCCGGCCGCCTGCAGACCAAGCACAACCTGATGGAGGAGCTCAGCAAGGTGCGCCGCATCGTCGACAAGCTGGCGCCGGAGGCGGTAGTGGAATCGCTGCTGGTGCTCGATGCCAGCCAGGGTCAAAACGGGCTGCGTCAGGCGATGGCTTTCGCTAGTGCCGCCGGTCTGACCGGCGTGGTGCTCACCAAGCTGGATGGCAGCGCTCGGGGCGGTGTCGCCTTGGCGGTGGCTTCCGAGGCCGGTCTGCCGATTCGCTTTGTGGGTGCCGGTGAAACGATCCGGGATCTTCGGCCGTTCAATAGCTTCGAGTTTGTCGAGGCGCTGCTGGCCGGCTAGACCGCTGCTGCTGGCAGCCTCACGGTCTGGGGGCTAGAAGTCCTGGCCAGGGGCCTGGCAAAAGAACGAGGGGTCTTAGAAGAAGAATTTAAGCCCCACTTCCACGCCGTTCTGGTAATTGGTGAAGCCATTGGAACGGGCAGCGCCGTTGTCATAGGCGAGGCCCATGTAGCGCCAGGAAACGTTCAGGTCGGTGCTGTTGCCCACCGCGTAGCCGAGGCCCAGCTGAGCGTTGCCAGAGAGATCCTGTTCGCCTCCGAGGCCGAAGCCGCCGATGTCAGCCCGGCCGAAGGCTCGCAGTCTCGGGGTGAGGAACACGGTGGCCTGGGTTCCGAGCAGGGGCTGGGCCCAGGTGTGGTTGAGGGTGCCCTGGCGCTGCAGGCGCAGCCCGAAGGGGCCGTTGCCGCGCACTTCGGCTTCCACCCCCAGGCCCGCATCCACCAGGCGCACCCCGGCATAGGGGATCACCGTCCAGGTGCCGGCGCTGGCCACGGCGCTTTCCCGCGCCCCCAGCCGGTAGCGCAGGGCCAGGTCGTAGATCCCCAGATTGGTGCTGATCGCGGCCTTGCCCGTCAGCAGGCCGCGGGGCGTGGTGCGCGAGAGCTCGTCACCGAGGCGGCTGTAGCTCAGGTCCGCCAACACACCGAACCGGTCGTACTCGATGCTGCCCCGCGCCGAGGCAACCATCTGGATCAGCGGAATCACCGCCGGCAGCCACAGGTCGGTGTCTGCTGTGAAGCCCCGCACCGTGGTGCTGCCGGTGGTGTGGATCGGCAGAAAGCCGTAGAGCTCGAGGGTCCCGGCCCAGGGGTTGAGAGGTGCCGGGGAAGGGAGGGGGGCTTCCGCCGCTGAGGCCGGGGTGGCAGCCGGGTCGGCCTGGGCAGTGGCGGGGAGTGCGAGGCCGCTCAGGGCCAGGCTCAGCGCAAGGAAGCAGCAGGCCCTGGGCCTTCCGTTCCCTGGCGGTCCGGGGTGTTGGCTGGCGGACTTGGGCATGGAGGCAGGCCTGGGCTGAGGGGCCGAGATGAGGTGGCCGGACCTTATCGGAGATTGGCTAACGATGCGTTGCGTGGGCTCTGCGAGCAGCATCCTGGCTGCCTCGGCCGATTGGGCTCAGGCTCAGCCGCTGTTGTCAGGGGTCGAGCGACCTGAGCCCGTTGGGCTGCCTGCCGAGCGATGGCTCTGCCCCAGGCTCTGGCCCCCATCGCCGAGCAGGTGCACCAGCCAGCCCGGCCCGCTGAGCGCCAGCACCAGGATCGTGAGGGAGGTGCTGAGCCGGCTTGACACAGTGCGGGCCTGATCAAGGCCGCTGTGCAGGAATGAGAGGGTCACCAGCACCGCGAAGATGCCGGTGGTGAGCGCGCTGGCGGCGCGCAGGGTGTCCTTGGGGGGGCGTCGTTCCGGGTGAGCGGCGTCGAGGCTGAAGCTGCGGCCGCCGATGGCGCCGGCCATCATCAGGCAGCCCACCAGCGCCAATCGCAGACTCAGGCCTTCCCGGGGGTCGGTGGCCTGGATCTTCTCGGCCACCACCATGGCGCTGCCCAGCAGGCCGCCGCAGCCGGCGCCGAGCACACCCCACCAGGCCCAGGGAGCCAGGGCACGGCCGCTGGCCACCGAACCCACCACCAGCAGCAGGGCCGTGATGAAGGTGGAGGGCAGGGCCGCCAGGTGGCGGGTGAGCAGGTAGGCCGCCCCCACGCCCCCCAGACCTCCCAGCAGCCGCTGGAAGCGCGCCGGGATCCGGGTGATCGGCCGGCGCCGCAGAGAAGGATCCAGATCGGGGGGTGGCATTCCTTCCGCCATCGTCGGAATCAGGAGTCAATGAAGTCCTGGCGCCAAGGTCAACGGGTGCTGGCCCTGCTGGATCGCCTCGACCACGGTGATCGGGGCCTCCAGTGCTGCCGCCCTGGGCTGAGCCAGGGCGTGTGGGGACCCGGGGGTCAGGCCCTACTGCCGCGCCAGGATCTGGCGCATTTGCTCTTTGAGGTTGTCCACCGGGGCGCCGCGCCATAGCAACCGAGTTGCCCGAAGCCCGTGTCATCGAGCACCAGGTACAGCACGTTGGGTGCCCCTTCCTTCGCCCGGTTGGGCATCGGCCAGGCGGGGGTCGACACGTCGGCTGTGCGGCCGATCACACCGGGGAAAGCGGCACCGGGCTTGTATTCGTTGAGCGGCATCGGAGGGGCAGGGAGGCTCTGGCTGGACCGTAGCCAGCGTGTTTCGCGCGAACCATGGATGTGAAGGATGGGTGTGGCGCCTGCAGCGGTGAGCGCTTACTTGCAGCCGGACAGCCTGCAGATGCTTTCGAAAAGATTCGGATGTGCTGCACTGCGTTTTTGGCGCGTTGTTGCGCTTTCTGGTGTTTTACTTGGCAAAACACCCGTTGATTCCTAAGGTCAATTGAAAAGATAGACACTGATCCATGCCCTTCGGGCTGAGCGAAAGTGCGGTTTCGCTTCCGTTCATCAAATTGCCGGGGGCTTCGCTGGCGTCATCCAACACCGTTGATTTCGGTGGCATCGTTGGCGCGTTTCTGCCCCTGGATGTTCATCGCTGGGATCATCCGGTGCGGGATCAACCTTTCCTCAATTATTCTGGCTGCATTCGCCTCGGTGATCTCACTCTGCTGGCCACCTGGGGTTCCGCCATCCATGGCGAGGTGGAGCAGAAGTGTGAGGCTCAGCTGGTGCTCCCCTATGTGGCGGGGGTCAATGCTTTCACGATCGAGCGGCAGACCTACACGTTCCGTTCCTCCTGCTTGTTCATTCCGGCGGCCCGCACTCGCATTCAGCTCGATTGCAGCCAATGCTCGGGAATCATCATCAGCTTTCCCCCCGAGACCCTCCTGCCGGTGGCCCATGCCATCGGCGGCCAGGGTTTTGATCCCCTTCCCCTGCAGGCCGCCCTGGCCCAGCCAGCCATCCTCAGCCGGCGGGCCGATCCCCGCCGTGATCGGCTGCATGCGTTGTTGATGGAAACCATGGCCTATGCGGAGCGGTGCATGGCCATCGGCGGAGCCATCAACCCGATGCTGCGCCTCGATGACTTGATCCGCCGGTTGATTGTGATGCTGCTCCTGCCCGATCTGCTGGAGTCGGCCACGCAGGATTCGATGCTCTCCGAGCCCTTCGTGCATCAGGGCCTTGTCGAGTGGTTGCTGTCTTATCTGCACGAACCAATCAGCCTCTCCGATATGGAGAAACGCAGCAGCTACAGCCGTCGCTCCCTGCAGTACGCCTTCAAACAGCGCTTCGGTTGTGGGCCGATGCAGTGGCTGCGCCAGCAGCGGCTGGCCAAGGCGAAGGCCCTGCTCGAGCAACCGGGTTGCCGCCGTGGTCTTCAGGAGGTGGCCCAGGCTTGTGGCTATCTCTCGTTGCCTTCCTTCAGCCGCGATTTTCTTGCCCGTTATGGCGAGCGCCCCTCGCGGGTGCTGCGCCGTTTCCGGGATCGCAGCCTGCTTGAGCGACTGCACCAGACGGCTTCCAGCGACGACGACGGCAAGGCATCGGCGAAGGGAAGTTGATGATGGGGCGGTGGCAACAAACACCTCCTGTTTCGGCAGATGGTGTCGTGGACCGCAGTGGCGAGCCGGATGCTCCGCTCCCCCAGGCCCGCTTTCCGGCGGGTGATCCAAGATCGATGAAGCCGGCGATGTGGCTCGTCTAGGCCCATGCCGTCGTTGGTCTTCTGGCCACAGCGAGCGTCCCTGCCCGAGCCGGGGTCACCCGCGCCCCAGCCTGTTTCCTGGCGCTAACTTGCCTCGACGGGCACCGCAGCGTCGCCTGCCGCCACTGTGCCCACCAGCCCGCCGCCCGTCGTGCCACCGCGCCCCTGACGGTCCGCCGCCGCCTGACTCAGCCCACCGCCGGCCGCACGATGCAGCGGAAGCCGAGGTGGCAGGTGGAGGTGTCGATGCCCTGGGCCATGCGCGCCGCCGGTCGGTAGCGGCGGCAGTAGCTGGGGGCGCACAGGAAGGAGCCCCCCTTCACCACCTTGCGGGGGATGGTTCCGTGCTGGGAGGTGGGGTCGATGCTGGCAGCGGCGTCAACGGCGCCGCGGGGGTTTCGCAGGGTGGCGCAGCAGCCCTGCGGTAGGGAATCCACCACACCGTCCGGTCCGCTGTCCGTGCTGGTGAGCGCCCTGGTGTCCGTCTTTTTGTGGGCCGCTCCGCCGTTCGGGGGCGTTGCGGAGCCGGCTCCCGCTGCGGCCAGCCGTGCTCCGTGCTCCTGGTACCAGTCGTTGGTCCATTCCCACACGTTGCCGATCATGTCGAGCAGGCCGAAGCCATTCGGTGGATAGGAGCCCACGGGTGCCGTGCCCTCCCAGCCATCGGCGCGGCTGTTGTGGTGGGGGAAGTCGCCCTGCCAGGTGTTGGCCAGCATCCGGCCGCCGGGATGGAGCTCCTCCCCCCAGGCGAACTCCGCCTTTTCCAGTCCGCCCCGGGCCGCCCGTTCCCATTCCGCCTCCGAGGGCAGCGCCTTGCCTGCCCAGGCGGCGTAGGCCAGGGCATCGGCATGGGCGATGTGCACCACCGGATGGTGATCGCGGCCCTTGATCGAGCTGCCGGGTCCCTCCGGATGGCGCCAGTTCGCCCCTGGCACGTACTGCCACCAGCGGTACGGATCGCCCTGGCCCACCGGCCCTGGCGGCGGCACGAACACGATCGAGGCGGGCTGCAGCAGCTCCGGCCGGGCATCGGGGTAGGTGGCCGGATCGGCGGGCCGCTCCGCCAGGGTGATGTGGCCGGTGGCCTTCACGAACTTGCGGAACTGGGCGTTGGTCACCGTGGTGCGGTCGATCCAGAAGCCATCCACTGCCACCGGATGGGCCGGGGCCTCCTCGCCGTAGTGCTGGTCGGAGCCCATCTGAAAGCGACCGCCCGGGATCCACACCATGTCCTTCGCCGGTGGCCGGCCCGGTGGGCGGGCCGAGTACCGCACACCATCGTCAGAGCCCCGTGGGTCGATCGCGGTGCTCACGCCTGATCCTCCGCCCAGGCCCCCCGCCGTTCCTGTTCCTCCTCCAGCCGCCGTTCCGCCTCGATTTCGCGGCCCAGAAAGAGGTTGAGGAAGGTGCGGATCAGCGCCACCACCCCCAGCTGGATCAGGTGGGTGGGGGAGGGGCTCACCGTGGTGGCCACGATGTCGGCCCCCAACTGGAACTCCAGGGCCAGGGCCAGCCAGCTGCCGAAGGTGAGCCGCGCCCGGTTCGAGGGCCGCTGCGGCAGCCGCCGCCCCCACCGGGGCAGGGCATCGCGGCTGATCGCCAGCAGGCCGCTTAGCACCGTGAGCACCGATAGGCCCTCCAACAGCAGGGAGGTGGCCTGGGCCAGGGGCAGGAGCACCTCCTCGGCCGCCGCGGTGGTGAACGCCATGGACCTCCAGGGCCGTCGACGCAGGCTAGGCGGGGTCCCCGGCCCGGCCAACCCCGACGAACCCAGGGAACGCTGCTACGTTTCGGGTCCTTCGCGGCCGCTCCTTGGGCAGCCAGCCGCCCCACCGTTCCGCGGCCCCCTCGGCGGCCGCATCCGCCGCTGGCTCGGTGCCCGCCGCTGGAGAGCTTTTGCCCGGTGGGTCGGTTGCGGCTGAGACCGGCCAGCGGGGGCCAGGCGTTGCCAGCGTCCATGGGGCTGATGCGGTGTCGCTCGGCCTGGATTCCGAACCGCCGATCCCTCTGGCGCCCGGGCCCTTCGTTGCGGCCGACCCCGGTTCGACCGCTCCCCTGCTCAGCGAACCTCCCCTGCCGGGCCCTCCTGCCCGGCCGGGCCTGTCCCCCGGGGCCTCGGTGCGGCAGCTGCTCGACAGTCTCAATCGGGAGCAGCGCCGCAATCAGGAGTTGCTCTCCTCCCTGGCCTTTGCCCTGCGCAGCTTCACCAACCTCAGCCGCTTTCTCGAACTGGTGCCCGTGGTCGCCAAGCGGCTGGTGGAGGCGGAGGGGGCCGTGCTGGTGGTGTTTCATTCCGATGGGCGCCTCTGGCGGGAGCAGCTGCAGGCCTCGCCGGGCGAACGCTGCCTGGAGGTGCTCCGTCAGCTGTCGGCCCTCAGCGACAGCCAGCTCCAGGCCCAGTCCGGCGATGAGGCGGTGGTGGCCCTGCTGGATCCCCTGGTGCATCGCCTGCTCGGCCCCGCCCGGGTGATCGCCACCTCGGTGGTGGCCCGCAGTCGGCAGCGGGGGCGTCTCTATGTGTTCAGCAGCCGGCGCGGCTACAGCTGGAGCGAGGTGCATCGCCGCCACCTGCAACTGGTGGCCGATCTCACCGGCGTGGCACTGGAGAACGAACTGCTCCAGGAGGACATGCGCCGCCATGAGCGCCTGGATCGCCAGCTCAGCATCGGTGCCGAAATCCAGGCCCAGCTCCTGCCCGACCACTGCCCCACCATCGAGGGGGTGGATCTGGCAGCCCGTTGCCGCCCCGCTTTCCAGGTGGGCGGCGATTATTACGACTTCATCCCCACCCGCCCCCAGGCGATCGGCCGGCGCCGCGAGCGCGGTCGCTGGGCCCTGGTGATGGGGGATGTGATGGGCAAGGGCGTGCCCGCCGGCCTGCTGATGACCCTGCTGCGGGGCATGCTGCGCGCTGAGGTGCTCAGCGGTTTGCCCCCGGATCGGATCCTCCATGACCTCAACCAGCTGGCCCAGGAGGATTTGGCCCATTCCCACCGCTTCGTGACACTCTTTTATTCCGATTACGACCCCCGCACCCGCCAGCTCCGTTACGCCAATGCCGCCCACAATCCGCCGCTGATCTGGCGCCGCCAGGCCGGCTCGGTCGAGCGGCTCGATGCGCCAGGCCTGCTGATCGGCCTGCAGCGTGAGGCGGAGTACGGCTGCGGGCAGGTGGTGCTGGAGCCCGGCGACGCCCTCCTCTATTACACAGATGGCGTCACCGAAGCCACCGGCCTTGGCGGGGAGCGCTTCGATGAAGAGCGCCTGGTGGCGGCCTTCCAGACCGCCGCGCGCTCCGGCCTCGGAGCCCAACCCATCCTCGATCAGCTCTTCGCTCGGCTGGACCGTTTCGTGGGTGCCGATCGCCAGCTGGAGGACGACGCCTCGATGGTGGTGCTCAAGGTGCGGGAGGAGGTGATGCTGCCGCCCCTGCCGATCGGCTGAGCGCGGGTCGCGGCGGCGGCCATCCGGGTTCGGTTCCACCGGGCCCCGGTGGCATGCTGAGGCCTGCCCCTCTCCCTTTCCATGGCTGCTGAAACCCCCGCCTCCCCGGGCTCCGCTGCCGGCGGTAGTGCCGGTGTGACCGGTGGTTCGGCGGCCGGTTGGAGTGATCGCTTCGAGGAGGGGCTCCATCCGGTGATCGAGCGTTTTAATGCCTCGATCGGTTTCGATATCGCCCTGCTGCAGCAGGATCTGGATGGCTCCATCGCCCACGCCCGCATGCTCGGGGTGTGCGGGGTGATCAGCCCCGAGGAGGCCGTCCGCCTGGAGGAGGGCCTTGAGCAGGTGCGTTCCGAGGCGGCGGCGGGTCGTTTCCAGCCCGGCATCGAGGCCGAGGACGTGCATTTCGCCGTGGAGCGGCGCCTAATCGAGCTGCTGGGTCCGCTCGGCAAGAAGCTGCATACCGGCCGCAGCCGCAATGACCAGGTGGGCACCGATGTGCGCCTCTGGTTGCGGGACCAGATCGATGCCATCGATGCGGCCCTGCTGCGTTTCGAGCGCGCCCTGCTGGCCCAGGCCGAGGCCCACCCCGACACCCTGATTCCCGGTTACACCCATCTGCAGCGGGCCCAGCCCCTGGCCCTGGCCCACCACCTGCTCGCCTACATCGAGATGGCCGAGCGGGATCGCCAGCGCCTCACTGATGTGCGCCGTCGCGTCAACATCTCGCCGCTCGGGGCGGCCGCCCTGGCTGGCACGCCGGTGCCGATCGACCGCCGCCATACCGCCGCCACCCTGGGTTTCGATGGGATCTACGCCAACAGCCTCGATGCCGTGTCCGACCGGGATTTCGCGGTGGAGTTCATGGCCGCCGCCAGCCTGGTGATGGTGCACCTCAGCCGCCTCAGCGAGGAGGTGATCCTCTGGGCCAGCGAGGAATTCGGTTTTGTGGCCCTTACCGACCGGTGCGCCACCGGCAGCAGCCTGATGCCCCAGAAGAAAAACCCCGACGTTCCCGAACTGGTGCGGGGCAAGAGCGGCCGGGTGTTCGGCCATCTGATGGGGCTGCTCACGATGATCAAGGGCCTGCCCCTGGCCTACAACAAGGATTTCCAGGAGGACAAGGAGGCCCTGTTCGATGGGGTGGCCACTTCTCTGGCTTGCCTGGAGGCGATGGCGATCCTGTTCGAGGAGGGTTTGGAATTCCGTCCCGCCCGGCTGGAGCAGGCCGTGGCCAGCGACTTCTCCAACGCCACCGATGTGGCTGATTATCTGGTGGCCCGCGGGGTCCCCTTCCGGGAGGCCTACCAGCTGGTGGGCTCCGTGGTGAAGACCTGCCTGCGGGACGGGGTGTTGCTGCGGGAGCTGCCTCTGGAGCGCTGGCAGGCCCTCCATCCCGCCTTTGAGGCCGACATCCACGCCGCCATCGAGCCCCGTCAGGTGGTGGCGGCCCGCCGCAGCGAAGGGGGCACCTCCTTCGATCTGGTGCGGGTCCAGCTCCAGAGGGCCCGCCAGCGGCTCGCCTCCGCTGAGGGCGGTCAGGTTTGAGCAGCGTGCCCTGTCCGTGACGAGGCTCGACGGAGGGATGGAACCTTGGATTCCCCGGTCTAACCTGAGCGGGTCAGTGGCGCGTTCGCGCCCTCCGGTCCCCCCTGGACGTTCCGTGAGCATCTTTGTCGGCAATCTTCCCTTCCGCGCTGAGCAGGAAGACGTGATCGAACTGT
>Ga0114973_10000094_pt1 | contig 55272 bp, 68 predicted proteins | sample M_140807_MF_Meta_FD_87025 | JGI IMG/M metagenome (GOLD analysis project Ga0114973, IMG submission 87025) | Freshwater microbial communities from Lake Montjoie, Canada to study carbon cycling - M_140807_MF_MetaG | ecosystem: Environmental > Aquatic > Freshwater > Lake | place: Lake Montjoie... | reverse complement strand
TGTTTATAATTAACTGGCTATCAGCAAAAATAAACGCGCCGTTTGCGTCAGCGTTTCTAAAATGACTATTGTTGATTATAGTCATATCACAAAATGACTTAACAAATAGGCTGGTTCCGCCTGCGCGACATCTATCAAAAACCAGAACCGTAGATCGACTTGTAGCGTATGATACAGTGTCAACGCCGATCCCACAGTTAATAAAATCGCAATCAATATATCTAATAAGATTGGTGTCTATGTTGTTTGTGTCCCACTCAGTTGCAGTGGTAAAACCAATCCAATTTAAGTTACTAAAAATTGTGTTGCGTGCTTGCTCAATGATAAAGCACTTAATGGTAGCAGGATTTGCACCGACAAAAGTTGCGCGCCCACCCATCCCTGAAAGAAGAAAATTAACTTCTGCGTTAGGGACCGTAATGGTTGATGTAACTAAATATAGACCGGCAGGAAAACATACAGTTATTGATGATTGCGCCGAAATCGACGTGTATTGGATAGATTGTGCGGCAGAAGCGGCATAAGAAATTGCTGCCTGAATTGCTGCTGTATCGTCAGCCACGCCATTGCCAACAGCGCCGAAGTCCTTAACGGAAACGGTCTGAGACAACCTATCGGCTACCATGTACCCGCTGGTTACTGCACCAGTAAATGGCGGATCGTATTCAATGGCCGCAGAAAAATTAGCGTTGACCTGCGATGCGCTGATGAGCGTTCCAGAAGTGAAGATATATGGTACTGCCATCGTCTAACTCCAAGCGGAAACAATAGTACTCATGCCGGATTATCTACCCCACGATTTAATTCGCGCACTTCGCAATCAAGTTCGTATAAAATGCTAATGTTTGATAAAAGGTTTACAGTTACATCAACAGTCCAATAATAATCACTTCCAACCAACCCGCTTGTGCCTTCTTCATCTTGTTTATCTTTAAAATGATAAATTGGATTGGCAAGAGTAACGCTCCATCCATTAATGTCTGTGGTTAAAGCAGTTGTTTTTTGGAAGTATATTTGGTTTGTTGGGTATCTATTAGCCGCAACATCATAAACAGTTTGGCTTAAACCGGTATTTCCTTTTGCAATAAAAGTTAATCTTGTCCAAAACTGTGTCTGTGCAGGACTGTTACCTGTTTCTGTATAAAGTTGCAGTGTAAATGTTCGAGTTAAAGAACCCGTAGCAACCGTTTCCCTCCATAGATTTGGAAGATAATATCTTCTTTGAGGCCAGCGACCAACATTTTTTGTCCAAATGGGTTGGAAAGATCGTGTGTTCTTTTGCTTCCCAGCATACCCACTAGGACCACTAGAACTGTAAGGTGTATAGGCGCTTGTATTTACAGGCGTTGGAACAGTGGCCGTTGTGTAAAGTTCAAAGGTATTTGCGGTTACATTTCGAGCAGTAAACACAACGTAATTAACCTCAGTCATTCCTAATACAGCGGTTAAACGAACAAGGTCTCCATTGCTCAATCCATGAGCAGTAGATGTTACTACACCCGGATTTGCATTTGTTATTCCCGTTACAGCAGTGGGCGTTCCATTATAACCAAATCCCGGCTCCCAATATACAGGTATAAGTCCGTTATTTGCAAATGAGCGCGTGCTCTGTTCTCTTGATAATCTGTAACCCGGCGAAGAAAGATTATTCCCGTTTCCAATTCTTATTGAGCCAATACCAGTTGAACCATCAAAAAGTGCAATGTCAGGAACATCGCAGTCATTTATTTCAATATCTCCGATTGTCTCTCTATTTTGAATAATGGCTGTTGTTGAATTAAATCGAGTGATTCTTTTTTTATATCCTAGCGCCCAATCGACATAATCGGGCAATGGTTCAATACCGTTAGTGTTAGACCCTATAACTCCATCAGGACGACTAGCAGAACAATCCTCAACAATGTCCCCAACACTACGAAGGTCTAAGCCAAAAAGACCATCACGAGTTACAGAATCGTGAACATTTTTAAATGTGTTCCGTATAGATGGGTGACTTTGAATTACTCCGTCCGTGTCAGAACAAACACCATTAATATACAATGTATCTTGCGCCCAAGTGTTGGCGTCTAAATGCCTAACTTGAAAAGCCGTAAAGTTACTAACTGTCGTGTAACGTGATCCTTGAGTTATTTGTGGTGAATACCTTGATTTTATAAATTGAACATTATTAAACAATGTTCTGTCACAGCTTACAGTATAAAAAACGTCAGACCAGCCAGTTATCCACCCACGAACAGAACCAGAGAGGCTGGCGTTTTGCCAAGCACTATTTGAAGTTCTTATTAAACGAAAAAAGTTTCCGCCCGCATTCCCTCCCGTGTTTCCACATAGGATATTTACGCCACTGGCTTGAACGCCAAAGGGATTTGCAAAATCAATTCTTGTTCTATAGAGTGGGGCTGGTGCTGGTGGTAGTTCTTCTACGTTGAAGAAGAAGTCCAACGGCTGGTCAAAATAAATTGTGTTTCCAACAATGGATACGACTCTGCGAACGCACTGCTTATCATAAGCTGAAAAAATAGAAGTAACTGCAGTTAGTGTATCAATGTGAATTAAATCGCCTTCAGCTACACCCACAGCACTTACTACATCCATGTAGCTTTGACCAATAGCAAGATTAGCCGTAAGAAAAGTTGTTGCTTTTACTTCATTTTGAATAGTAAATTTGTCATTACTAGTGGCAAAATACAAAGTAGCGTTACCATCACCATACAAAAACTTATTGTTTGGCAGGTTATAAGTTCTTATACCTTCTATGCTATATGTTCCTGCTGGAAAATAAACGCTGTTTGAAGCGTTTAATGCTTTTTCAATCGCAACCCAGTCGTTAGCAATTCCATCCCCAACAGCGCCAAAGTCCTTAACAGAGACAGTTTGAGATAGCTTATCTTCTACCGTGTACCCGCTAGTTAATGCATCAATAAATGGCGGATTGTATTCAACGACCGCAGCGAAATTAGCGTTAACCTGCGATGCGCTTATAAGCGTTCCAGAAGTGAAGGTATATGGTACTGCCATCTTCTAACTCCAATTAGCCTGATTCCAGAAGGACTCGTCCCAAATCCCATAGGGACCAAAAATACCGACATTGCTAATCCCTGTCTGCGGTATCTGGGTGAAGCCGTATGGGATACCAACCAGAGCCGTCACCATATTTGTCGTAGAGGTGAGCAAAGATTGGGGAGGTATAGCTGTATTTGTTTGATAGGTAAATGCTGTAGCTGTCGTAACTGTGATGCTGTAAAACCCGCCTGCTTTAGGGGTGAAAAGACCATCAACAGAAATCTGATCATTGGTTGAAAGGCCATGAGGGGCTGCGAATGTGACTGTGATTACATCTGTGCCAGCAGCGTTAATCGACAATGGATTAAGCTTTACAGAAAATTGTTCATTATCAATGAGAGGCATGACGGAACCTTGGGTCGAGCCAAGCGGGGGGCCGACCTGCTGCGTCAGTAAATTTACCCCATCCTCAGTTGTAAGAGTTACGTTAACAGGTATCGGTATGCCTGTGGTCGGATCAATAATGGACGGCGCTGTAACTGTCTGATAATCGGTTTCAGCCGTCTGGAAGTCCTGCACACGGGCATTCATGATTGGATCAGGGTCAGCAGGAAGAACAATAGCCCTTTGCTGCTCTTGAGGATCGTCTAAGCAATTATTGCACACAAGAATGCGAACATTCTGCATGGTTGGGCCACGCCAATCAAACTGCCATTGAAGATTGACATGGTTGTAACGAAACCCGCAGCGGTCACAAATTGCATGCGCTTGAGGGCCTGATGAACTTGTTTTGGCCCGACCTGACTGTGAGGCATATGCCATATCAGATTACCTATAATAGCCAGAAATCATGGGTGTGATGTACGTTGGCGCGTTTTCAATGTTCTGTTCAACAGCAATTAAATATGACTCATCAGCAAGTGGCTTAATAAGCTGCACCTTCTCAGGTGCCCAGATCATGGCCAAACGCTGCGCGAGGGCGTAAGCAAAAGCTTCATAGAAATAAACAGGCAAGCTGACCTGCATACCATTTGTAAAGCCTGCGTCATCGATCTGACCAACCTGATAATAGCTCAGTGCCGTCTGAGTGCCATCAGGTACAGGCCAAAGCGTAACATTGCCACTAAGTAAGCGGTCTTGCCAGTATGTGGTCGGAAAGCCCTGCTGTTCTTTATTTGCGTAAGAAGCATATTCTGTGCGGCTTATAGGAAGAATTAAACGGTTTATGGACTGTTGTGTTTCACCAATAATTGCCCCGACAGCCACTGTCTGAGAGGTGCTTACGGTCCATGTCGAGCCTGATCCGGATAAGATCTGCGTCCCTTGAATTATGGCATTGCCTGAGATCATCATGCCGACTGACGGAGATCCGCTTGTAACGGTGAGCGTTACGCCACTGATCGAACCCGTTAACGTTACGCCGCCTGTCACGATATATGTATCGAGCATGGTGATGTTGTTGGTCGGAACATTGTATGTGGGCTGACCGGCGACCAGAGGTATACTCTGGCGCGTGACTTTCCAAAGGTTTACGCCCTGACTACTCCAGCGACCCAAGAGCATATTTGCAGCCATGCGGGCCGACTCCATATGCTCTTGGAGAATTGCTGTGTTGCGGACGCCAATCAAATTGTAAGCATAGAGCGTCATCTCGCCCAGAGATGGGTCGAAAGTATACGTTCCGCTTACATTTGTTGGGTTTGACATACTTTAAAGAGCGCCTTCGTTCTTGATGTAGACAAGTTGGAATTCAGCGGTCACACCAGAACTTGCCGCTGAAGAAATAGCCCGAATTTCAATATCAGACTTTTCAGCGACAGCGATGGGGTACTGAAACGCGATCCATCCCTGAACACCGTTGGAAACGCGAAGCTGCGAAATAGTGTCAAAAACAGATCCAAACGGCCTTACGCAAAGAGAGACAGTTCCATTTGCGGTTGCAGAAGCATTTGAATAGCCTGATGCGTACCCTGTCAGATATGCTGTATATCCGGCAGGGACAGTCCAAATAGCTGCGGTTGCGCCATTGGAAGTAGAATAAACGCTGTAGATTACGGCTGGAACACCAGAGGTTACCGTTCCTGTTCCAGCATATATTGAACCGGCAGCGGCTTCCCCAGTTCCTGCCGTTAATACAGCAATGTGAAAAACGCGAAGGTAGCTGTTAACGGTATTAACGGCTGTCTGGCCATTGAGTGTCACTGTCTCGCTAATCTGGTTATAATCGGCATCCAAGCCATCAATTAAAATGGTGCGGGCTCCAGTGCCAGCAGCGGCATCATTTGCGCTGCTGCTTGAAATCTTCATAACCGAAGCTGTGGAGAGATAGGCGTAAACCGTGTTTTGGTTCCAAACAGTTGTGTAAGACGTTCCAACGCCACCGCTGATCCCAGAAATAAGTTCATTCGCGTGTCCGGTAATCTGGCCACGGGAGACCTGAAGCTCAAAAGGCTCGTTGCGGCCTATGCGGGTGATAGATTGGTTAACTACACCAGTAGTGTTGAAGGTAGTCATTCCAAGGTCCTTTTTAAAATTCTATAGTGTCAAATAACATTTCTCAAGACAGAAGACTAGCACTTCACGTCCCATCTTTTAAGCGCCAAATTGATCCGGCTGTTTGGATCGTGCGCTGTCTTGGCAGAGGTAAGCTTTTCCTTCATCCCGCACATGCGTGAGCGAAAGTTATCGCGCCTATCTGCTGCCGCAGGGCTGCGATCTGCTTCCTCAGCCGTTACAGGACGCTTAATATCGCGTCCTTCTGCACGGAGAGATGCCCGCCCTTTTTCATTTAATCCACCAGAAGGAGATTGACCTTCTTTACGTTGCCAAGTGTCTGACATTCAGTCCTCCATAAACAAACGGGGGCCGTTAAGCCCCCGCCCATTTTTTCAAAAACAGCCCAAAGACTATTCCATGTTTCCGTCAGCTTTGCGGCCCTTGGCAGGCGTACCGGCACGGGCAGACGAAAACGGACTTGATTCACACGAACCACCAGACTTGCGGGCCTTACGACCAGCATGCATCTTAGCATCTCCGCCTTCAGCCATCCCACCATAGTTACGCTTGGTGCGACCGCCGTTTTTGCGCTCTTCAGCCGCATTAAAGATGCGGTCTGCATTGTTGCGACGATCTGGCTTATCGCTCAGATCCTTAGCTGCTGAATTTACGCCACCATCGGCGCGGTATTTACGACCTTTCATATTGGCCTCCTTATGCCTGTGTGACGCCAAACAGTCCCGTTACGGAACTGATATTGTAAAGCGCAGGTGATTGACGAACGATTAAACGGTTGGTTCCGGTTGAAGCAGCCGTCTGTAGTGCATAGGTGCCGCGAACGTCACCCGTTGTGGTTGTAGCCAGTGTAGTTACAGCAGCCGTATAGCCAGTTACCGAAGTCACCAAGTTTGTGGCTCCAGTTCCGGGATATATAAACGTAGCATTGCCAAAATAATCAGAACGTAGCGGAAGACCGAAAATATCAGTCGTTCCAACCGAATACGATGTGGTCGCATCAGTTACGGACGGAGTTACAGAGGTAATGAACTTAAACGCCTTCTTGCCGTTGACAGTGGTGCCGGAAACCGAAGTGGCTGGGACGGTAATCGCCTCAGACATTGGGTAGCCATATATGTCGTAACCAACCACCGTAAAGACGTTGGCGGTGCCGACAGTGGCAACACTGGTAGTGATAGACACAGCACGGGCGGTCAAAGCCATTGGGTTCCAAAGCTGAATGGTGCCAGCGGAGCCAAACGGAGTACGTTCAGCAGCGATAGCGTTCAGTGTGGAGTTGCCCAAAGAGGCGGAGATTGTAAGCTGCGAACTACTTGTACCAGCAGCAACAGGAGAACCGCTAACAGTATATGAACCGGTATTGCCGTCACCAGAACCGCCATCTGTGGCGTTTACAGTTGGGCCGTAACCGATAATCTTTGTGTTAGCAGCGATGCCTGTACCACTAATAACCATACCAACTGTCAACTGACCAGCCGAAGCAGCAGAGACGATCAGGATGTTGCCAGCAGTGCCGCTTGTGCCGTTTGAAATGTAGCCTGTCACCTGAGTGAAGGAATCAATTCCAAGGAGGCCGGTTACGGTGGCACCAGTGTTAGATTGGACAATGCTCTGGGCAACTGCAATTCCGGTTGTGGCCGAAGAAGCAGATACCAAGGTCATTGCTGTGCTGGCAGTTGTGTTGGCAGCAGCGGCAATAGCCGCAACAGCCTTTGTATAGGGCAGGATGTTTAAACCCACCACGTCCTGTATGCCAAGAAAACCAGCAGTAGTAGAACCGAAGTCTTGACCGGGCGTGTATGAAAATGGGATGCGAGGATCTAAGATCCCCGCGCCACCAAAAAACAAAGACGGACCGATTTCTGGGTTGTTATCAGCCGACTCATATGGAGACTGACCAAAGCTTACCAGAGGACCAGTAAAAGCAGAAATAGACATGAGTTATCTCCTTTCTATTCCTAAATTACGAAGTCGGGAACGAACCGAAGATCGAACGCCAGTTGTAATAGCCAAAGCTATAACGTTCGTAACCCTTAACCAGAAGGTTATCGGTTACAAAGTCAACTTGCATATCTGTCTCGAACTTGACGCGCTCCATGTACGACAATCCATCGATGTTGGTCAGCATGAACCAAGCATACGCTGAGGTGAAGAAGTCGTTCACCATGTAACCTTCAGGAATACCACCTGCGGTTGCCATGATGGCGTTCACATCATTGTCGCTTGTACCCGGACGCAATTCTGTCTTTGTGAGACGGATTGCAACAGGCTCAAGCTGTGGAGGAATGACCAACTTACGGCCACGGGAGAAGGTCTTTAGACCTGCCTGATCACGGAAGTTTGTACGGATTGCAATCATCGCATTAAGCAACGTAGCTTCGTTCAGATCGACATCAATCGCTGGCTTGTTGGCAACTGTACCACCATCAATAGGGTGAGCAGTTGAACAAAGAGCTACACCGTCACCACCGATAGCACCATTGTAGGTTGTCGCGGTGTTAAAGATGTTTGCGCCATAGATTTCCTTGGTTTGCTGGAAGGATTCAACCAGACCAAGGTTCGACGGATGGAACTGCGTCTTGTACAGGTTGTCATCAATTGCCTTGCGGGTAATGGCATAGCCAAGCGCAATTTCATTGTGTTCCTGATTGTAGATGTAGCGTTCGCCTGCGCCGTTGTCGAATGACGTTTGAGCGCCTTCCGTCTTCAGAGCAGCCAGACCGAGGTAGCGCATTTCTGCGGTACGTTCGAGAGCCATCTTCGAGTCATGCTTTGTGAACAGCTTGTCGTACTGTGACGGAATCTGTTCGTACTTGCCCTCTACCCCACGCAGACCGGGGAGCAGAAGGTCCTTAATTGCTGATAAATTAACAGCCATTTACCTTCTCCTTAAACGCCGGTCAGGGTCTTGGTAGATACGTTGTTGATGGCTACAATTGCGTAATTGTAAGCACCAGCTTCAGTACCATTTGAACCGGGAGGGTTAGTGACAAGACTTACAACCTTAAATGGCAAGGTGTTTGTCGTGGCAAGCGTGGTTTGGTTGATGTAAGCACCAGATATGCCGGTAGCCGTGCTTGGCGTACCATAAGCAAACTGAATGTTGCTACCAATATCAGCAGCAACAAGACCAGTTGAGGTCGAACCACCTACTTGAACAAGGAAGCGCGCATTTGGATCATTGATCACATACACTTCAACGTTTTCAGTTGAGGCAACGTCAGCAGCGCCCCAGTAGTTCGACCAAACGGTGCGCTTCTGCGAAACCGAAAGATATTTGCAGCCAGCAAAAACGCCAGCAAGAATACCAGTACCGGGAGTTTCGGGAGAAACGCCGCCCGTTGTACCGTTCTGATAGATGGGATCACCAAAATACATCGCGCCAGTGTTGTAAGCGCAGAAAGACGCTACCTGTTCATAGGTAGGGGCCGAACCAACGCCACTAGACTGACGGAAGCCGAAAGGCGCGAAAGTATTCGCCATGACGGAGTCTCCTAAGGGAAAGCCCGTTATCGCGCACTGGGGCGATTTAGGACCAAATAAAACGAAACTCCCGCACCGGGGGGAGCCGAAACGCTTTTTAATACTTAATTATGTTTGATGTCAACAGGCAAAAAAAACCCAGCCAAAAATAGCTGGGCTTTCTTCTTTATCTTTAGGTGAATTAATCTTGTGGGATTGGAATTGGTTCGTAAGATTTGTTGATTTTGGCCATTCCGGAATCTTGGTTATTTCGCTCAAAAGTACCGCCCGGAGCCGCATTAAGCTGCTCCTCCTTTGAACGTACTTGAATACGAGCTTTACGATTTTCAGCCTGACGTGCAGCTTCTGTAATTTCAAGCGGACGCTCCATAAGAACCATGCCTTTGCGCTCAATATGGGCAAAGCGACCATTGCTGGGCATATATTCTGGATGGCGTGAAGACGGAACTGGCTCCCAACCTTTTAGCTGAAGCTGGACTTGATATGCCGCATTTTCTTCATTCATGACTGTGCGGCGCTTCCATTCATAGGACCAGCCCGGTGGGATGACGGCTGGATCAACAAAAAATTCATCAATACCATCATCATCCACATTGCCGTGGTTGCGAATTTCGGCTGCACGGCGCGCAGCGCGAGTGCGTGGATCTTCTTCGCGAACCTCAGGCCGAAGCTCCCGGCGTATAAGGATTTCTGGCTCAGGCTCTTCTACAGCAGCGACTTCTTCTACGACTGCTTCAATAATTTGGACATCTTCAACAACAGCAGCTTCTGTTGGGATTGCTAGTTTACGGGGACGTGCCATCATAATTCTCCTTAATTCAACCTACCGGCGCGCTTTAGCGCCAACTTATTTTGTGCGTATTCCTTGGCCGTCATGCCCATCATTTCAGCCATTTCGCGTTCCGCGCCACTCAATGTAACGTGGTTTGGATTGGACGAACCTGTGCCTGATCCGCTACGGCTTACAGGCGCTGCGGGCGGAGCAGATTGACGCTTAGGGGTTTGACGGCCTCCATCAATCCCCAATCTATTTTCGACAGAAGCAAAATATTCATCGGTGTCTGGCGAGATGCCATCAGCCACAGCCCATTCATGCGCTAAAAGCATTTTCTTGTTTAAACGCTGATCTGTTGCATATTCAGGATGCGAACGCACCCAATCAGCAGAACGAGGCGTTAATACTGATGCCAAGGCCTCTACGGGGTCTGAAGGTACAAAGACAGGCGCTGGTGCCCGTGGCGTTGTCTCTAGAGCCTGCTTGCCCTGCTCAAGCTGCATAAGCTTGGCGGCGTTGTCGGACATGGCTGATTGGATCTCAACAACCGAATCATAATCGCCATTTTCCATCGCAGCCTTAAAGTTAGATTTAAGGATTTGATTTTGGTTTTGAATGGTGTCGATAGCATTATTTACAAGGTGAAGGTTACTATCCTGCACCTCATTATTGGCATAATATGCGCTTGTGGTGGCTTCCTGAGCGCGCCTTTCGGCATCCATACGAGCCTGACGCTCCTGCTCAAGCTTCTCTTTTAGGGCATCAAGACCCTCGTCAGGCTCTACAATGCGCCGCTCAGTCTTCTCTACCGGCTCATCTTCAATGATAATTGTTTCATCTTCAGGCTCAGTTTTCTGGATTTCTTCCAGATCGATCTCAATTGGATCGTTCATATCTTCAATGTTCATAAAACCTCCTTACCAAACCATATCGGGTGTCGGGATACGCATACGCGCATTCACATCGTCAAGAACACGGCAATCAACACCATTAATGTTGATGCTCCAGCCATCAGATGGACGGTAAACAACCCAATCATTCATGCTGACATTGACGCCCTTAAACCAAGCATCTGTTGGGTCATCAAAGGCAAGATCTCCCATTTTAACCACCATACCGACTTTTGACTGATACTTGTCTTCGTCGCGGTATTTGTCGGTCAAAATGATGCCCGATTTGGTCTTTTCTGGGCGAATATAAATTGCGAGAAGGACCTGATTATGGAACAGGTCTACTTGGCTAAGGTCCCCAAGGCGTTCAATGAGATCGGCTTTTGGGTCGGTGGAATGATCCATTTCCATCTGCGGCATTACTAAAGCTCCTAACGTTTAGATAAAATATCGTTTACTTCGTCACATAAATTGAGCGCAGAGCGCAGGGCCAGTATGCGCCCCACTTCGTGCTTATACTGCCCAATATCATTAATAGAAAGGCCATTGGCCATGTTGTCGGTCACCCTTCCTATCTCTTCTGAGATAAGCTGCCGCAACTCTTTTTCAAATAGCGTATTGTAATTCATAAAATAATAAGGGGTGGCCCGATTAGGACCACCCCACTCCTGTTACTTTTTATGACGTTGGATTTCCGTTTTCTCCAAGCGACCATCGCCTGACCCAGCGCCTGCATCCATATCCTTGTAAGAGCGGTAAGTGCGACCACCACTCTTGCGAGGCAATGGCGCTCCACCCATTGGCGGAGGACCACCAGCACCCGGACCAACCATAGGCATCTGTGGTGGTGGCATTGGTATTGGCATTGGAGCACCACCCATTGGTGGAGGACCACCATCACCCATAGGTGGCATTGGGATAGGAAGGCCAGCAGGCTTAGGCGGCATGCCGGGAGGTCCCATGTTATCCTGCGCGCCCTTACCTGTTTGGATGACGATGTTGATATTCGTCTTGCCCTTGTTGCGACCACCGGACTTGCGGGCTAAACGACCGCCTGTTGGACGTGTGCCTTGGATCTCACCATCAAGGGATGAGCCACCATAAGCCTTGGCTGTGCGCGCAGATTGCTTAAATGCTTCCGCTGTTGGAGCGCCTTCGCTGCCAACCTTACGCATACGCTCCTTTGAGCCATGCGCGATACGCTCTTGCTTGGCGTGGATGTTGGCATAAAGACCGCCGCCATCCTTACGAGCAATGCGACCGCCCTTTGCTTGGCCCGCTGCTTTCTTTTTGCCAAACAGACCTGCAATCTCTTTACCAGCAGAAATTGCTTTGCTTGCTGTGTCAGCAATCTGACCCATCTTTGCCATTCCGGATGTGCTTGCAGGAAGATCACCAGCAACCGCAAGTGAACGAGGTGCTGAGGACTGCGTTGGGATGTTTAAACCACCCGTTTCGCGATGAGCGCGACCGCCCTTCTTCAAGCCCTTCATGGACTGCTGGGTGTCATGCTTCTTGTCCATCTTGGACTTTTCCCAAGCAGACATCGACATGCCATACTTTTTAGCAAGCTTCTTGTCTTGCGATTCGTCCTTGGCAGAGCCTTCAAAAGCTTTACCGCCAGACTTGCGAGGCATCTGACCCTGCTGCTGATTGTGTTGATAACGCTGATCCATTGGTTGTTGCATAGGCTGTTGCTGCATTGCTTGTTGGCCACCATAATTTTTCGGCAACTCTTGCTGTCGTTCCATATTTTTCATAGCACGGTTAGCATCCTGCATTGCACGGTTAGCAGCACGGTTAGCGCCTCCATCTTGGCGACCATTGCGTGTACCGGCAAGAACTTGCGACACAGACATTGGCTTGCCGCGCATAACATCTTTAGCTGCCTCTTTGGGAGGCATGCGCTTCATTGGACGCGCTTCTGCTGGGTAACCCATGCCAAGTTCTTCATTGGTTATGCGGCGACCGGAACTATCTGTTGGGCGCGAAGAAATATCCCTATCTGGCATGCCGCCAGAAGTCCGCACCATGCCAAGATCTCTGTCTGTAGCGCGGTTACCGTATCTGTCGGTTGGGCGCGTGGAGATGCCATCATCCATTGATCCGCCATTTGTCTTCTTGGCACGACCACCAGCATTAAAGCCTTTGTCTACTACATTTTGTGCATGATCAGTGGCTTCTTCGCGATCATCCGTGTGATAATCAGCTTTAGGCATATATTTGCCATCTGGATCATAATGCTTGATGCGATACTCGCCCCAATCCTGATCTTTGTACACCTTTGCAGTGTGACCCTTTGGTCCTGTAAGCGTTTTAACAAGGCGAAGTGGTGTGGAGTCGCCATAGGTTGATCCACCCTTGGCTTTAGGGCTTCCACCTTTCTTGAGGCCAGTAGCGCGGGCCATACGGGTGTCATTCGGGGAATAAGCAAGGCCACCGCCCATTTCTTTTTCGGCAGTTGCTTTGCCGCCAGATGCAAAAGCGCCTGTGTGCTTTTTGCCTTCACGCGACTCATTTGCTTCGCGGACATTGCGGTTGATTAAGCTATCAGGCGTGGCGTTGGCGCTTCCACCCGACTTGCGTGGCTTGCGGCCTGCATGCTTGCGCGTTTCCTTACCTTCAGCGTTGTTAACAACCTTGCCACCACGCTTAAATTGGCGGCGCGAAATTGGACGCGCACCTGTTTTAACGTCAGCATCCATAGGATCGGGAACAACATAACCAGATGCATCTACAGGACCATTATTGTCTTTGAGCATCCGGCTTAATTTATCGCGCATCATTTTGCGGGCAGTTTTAGCCAGTGCGGGCATTCCATCTTCAGACATTGCATTCTCCATTGGAGTAAAACCCTCGTCAGGGTGTTACCGCAATTGTCGTGCGGCGACAAATTGCAAAATGCCAAACTTTTTACTTAATTGCAACTGGAGAACGCTTCTTTGCGCGCATTGCAATTAAAATAGCTTTATTAATGGCTCCGCCATTGGCTTTTGGCAGGTTTAAAGACCTTTCGGGCGCTTCACGCCAAGAAGTGCCTTGCCTTTTGTGCGCCTCGTCGAGGTGTTGCCCAAATTCTTTTTCAAGTTGCTGCCCAGCAATATTGAGCTTGGCTGATGGATCGTATCCGAGGAGCCCGACCAACCGTGAAATGTAACCTTCCCCATTTTTCTGCGCCTTCCAATCATTCCTATGTTTCGTAATTTCGGCCTCATGGCCCATAACATCCATATCAAATGGCTGAGATTCAAGCATAGCACGAAACGGGTTGCTACGCACCACATTTCCATCTTCGTCTTTTTCGTGGTCAGCTAAGAGGTTGGTAATCTGTTCTTGGGTCTTTTTTCCACCCTTGTCAAAAAGCGCCCGTAAACCTGTTTCACCTGTTGGAAGCGTTATTGGCTGGTAGCCCTTAACGATGCCGTGAGGATCTGCTTCCATGACCTTGCCCCAGAAATCACGCAAAGCGCCGGGTTCAGCAAGGTTGTTGGAGCCCTTTTCGATAAAGTCGAGCGCGAAGCCCTTGGGGGCATTGCTCATTGGCTTCACGCGATTGTGCCAGACCTCAGTTTGCTGAAGCATGTGGCCAAGGGCAGCGGCGGCAATGTCGGCACCGCGCTGCGTTGCAAGTGACTGCGTGACAGCGGCTGGGTTTTGATAGTTTTCCCAAGCCCCGGTGCCATGCACAAGGTTTTGAACATTAATACCAGAAAGCTTTTGTGCGTGTTCCATCGCACTGTCAGCCATTTTCTTGGTAATGTCGTAACGGTCTTCGTCGGGCAGGGACTCAAAGCCCTTACCATATTTTGCTTCCCAAGGAGATCCTTCACCCGGTGAAAGCTCATAGGAAATACGGCGCAAGTTACGACCAAGGCCGGATTCGGAATCCTCCTCAGCGTTACGGGTGAGCTTTGTCATTCCCATCCAGCCAATGGCTTGGATTTCATCAGGCGTCCAATCTTTGCGCCCCTTCCATCCCATCTGATTGAGATGGTCTGTAAGGTCACGACCAAACTGAGCGCGGTTTTCGTACATTGGCTCAGATGGAGATGTGGTCATGTCGATCTTGAGCTTGGAAAGGGCTTCAGGATCATAGCCAAGGCGCGTCAGGTGGTTGATTAACTCTTGGTCAACAACACCTGTGTCACGGGCTGTATGAACGTCCACGACAAAAGGTGAGCCACCATCAGGATGGTCACCCATCCAAGAACGTGTGCTTTTGCCTTCAGCCGAATCGACAAAATCGGAGATTTTCTGGCCAACGCCGCCTTTGATTTCTTTTTTGGCAAGAACTGAGCGCGCAGCGGCAGTCGGGTTTGGCATACCACCAGCGCGCCAAAGCTCCACAGGATCACCGCGATCCATCTGCTCTTGCTGCATGAGAACATTGTTCATGGCACCGGCAGGCGACACGTTTTGCTGGGCCACAAGCCAAGCGCGCATCATCTTTTTGGCGTCAGCTTCCTCAGGGTAATATTTCTGAAAATTACCGTAAATATTCTTGTACCATTGCGATGAATGGTGGATTTCGTCATCATTCAAGATCTGTTCGTGACGCTTGCGCCAATCGTCAAAATTGATGTTTCCTGTTGCAAAGTCAGGAAGATCTGAGCCTTCAGGGGCTTTGATTACTGTGCGCGGGTTCTTTGGCAATCCAGTGTCAGGGCGGGCACCAGAAGCGACCAGTGCATCGCGCTTTGTCTTTGCTTGGAGGCGCGCAGCGTTAGCTTCAGGCGAGAACATAAGACCGCCATTGGGGTTTTCAGCAGCCTGAGGTTCTTCACCCTCCATGCCATCAGCTTCGCCGCCAGTTGCCAAGTGCAGACCGGGCTTGCCTTTGTCGGCTGGATTATAGGCTGCACCTTGCCTAAAACGCATTGGATACCATCCGGTCTCCTTGTCGCGTTGCGGAAAAACAATGTAGCACTTTTTGTCTTTTGCGTTTTTTGTCTCTTCAAGATCGGTGTTTATGTAGCTGAGGCCGACATAACCTTTGTCCCGCATACGTTTACGGAAGTCCTTAACCACTTCACCCATAAGATTTTTGCTTGTTGGGATGGTGGAGGAATTGACAAAAGTTTTAACGTCTGGCCATTTGAACCCATTAGAACCAAGTGGGTCTTCAAACGGCTCTCCGGATTGAAAACCCCTGACATAGCTTTCTATATGCTCAGGGCTTTTACCCATTACCCTCAAAACTTTGCGCGTCAGCTTAGGATTGTTTTGAAAAACATCAGCATAAACGGTATTGTGGACCGCCTGATCATCACTGCTTGCTGAACCTTGATGGTTGCCAAAATCGTCAAATGATTGTTCTACGGGAAAGAATTTTTCATCAGGAAAAGTGTTAAGCAATGCTACATGGCCTTTTGGCTTAAATCCAACCCTTTTCCCGTTAACTTCTTGCTCACCTGTTGTAAAACGTATGTCACCAGAGATATTTGGATCACGCGCAACATGGGGCCCAAGAGCCAAGGCAGTTACATTTGGCGCATTGTAATTAAGCGAAGGGTGGTTTGCTTCAAACATCTCCATGCCAAGACCGCTTGGCAGCGGTGACGATATTGAGTCGCTTGTGGTGCCGTGATAGACAGGATTAGTCAGCGGGTGATCATCAACGCCGCCGCCATTATCGTATCCTTCCACTGCGCCGCCATCAGCATGAGCCGCAAAACCGTTCTTCAGGATGCTATCGCGCATCTTTTGCGTTATGTTTAAAGAAGGTAGCTCTGAGACTTTTGACATATAGTCAGAAGTTCTTGGGTGGCTGATTACAGTCTTGGAAAATTCTGCGTCAGGGTCGTGCATACGGGCAAGCTTCAACAAACGCTTTGGAAGCATTTGATCGTAAAACGTCTTCATGCCTTCGCCGCCAACATCAAGGCTGAGGCCACTTAGCTTGCGCCAATCGTTACTAGAATTCCTTTTATCAAGATCACTGTCATCACCTTGGCGCGAAATTATTTTTTCAGCCATTTCTTTACCAAGAAGCCCAGCCAGTTTATTTTCCGGGATGCTTGACTCGTCATGTACGGTTGAATTATTCCGGCCTGTAGCAATGATGTTGTATGTTCCGTCATCATTTAATTGGTGATGGATTTCTTTGATGTGCTTGCTCAAACTGTAGCGATCAGCTTGTACATCGCCGGGTGTCCAAGACAGCTTATCATGGCCTCCCTGCGCTGCTTCAAGAAGTGCCCGCTTCAGACCAAGATCAACCCAGTTGTCTGTTTTATCAATATATGGGGCGCGCTGAACGCCGCTGCGGGCGCTTTGGTATGCGTCTTTAGCTTCTTTTTGAGCCTTTAAAGCGGCAACAATCCTGTCGTGGTCTTCGCTTTCTGCGGCACGGTTTACTTCATCTCTGGCATCCCTAAATCTTGATAGGGTCTCAGAAATATGGTCAGCATCGTAGAAACCATGTTTGCGGGCCGCTTGGCCCCAATCGCTTTGCAACTCTTCAAGGTGCAAAATTTTGTTACCGTCAGCATCCTCACGGTCCTTTAACCGCAAGCTGGCAGCAATGTTGGGAGAACCGCCAAAATGGTTACCAACACCACCAAAGTCATAATAGTCGCTATCATGTTTAAGAAGGATTTCGCGGTAATTCTTGCCACCGGGTATGGTCCAACCACGATGAAAAGGGTCACCTTCATATGGGTTAGAAACTACTTCCGCTTTTTCGGCGCGATGCCGGTTTATCATTTCTTCGTATTCAGGTTCTTCAAAGTAATTGTAATTGCCATTTTGCCTTTGCTGGATGGCATAATCGCTATATTCTTGGGCATGCCGGTCCAACATTTTATGGCGGTTTGTAGGGAAATCATCGTCGCCATACTGCACTTCAAACATCTGCGGCATATTGTTTTGGAAATGCTCTGCAACCTGCTCACGGGTGATCTGAGGCTGGTCGGCAAATGCTTGATCGTAACCGGAATGTTCTATTTCAGCAGGCTTGACGCCTAGCTTCATCAGCATATCTTTGTAATTCTTAGGGCTATCGGTTTTTTGAAGACCGCCAGCTTGCTCCGCTGCATGGCTGTAAAGGCCAAAGTCGTTAAGCTCACGACCGTCATCATCAAGCGCGCCGCCAGCGGCTCTGCCAATATGAGGCTCGCTTAGATCATACCGACCGCTATTGCCAATGGCGGATTTTATTTGATGGGGTTTAAAAGCAACAAATTCATGCGGGTGGTAATCGCCGTATGAGGCTTCCGTTGCGTCATGAAGTTCATGCCGACTTTTAATATATTCGTCTTTTACAGCATCAAACGCAGATTCATTACCGCGATTGCTAAATGCTTCGTAATATGCATCTTTAGCAGCGTTATGCCTTTTGTGGGCTTCGCTTTTACGATTATTTGCAACCTGTTCTTCTTCAGGATCTTTGATGCCGTATTGATGCATGACAATGACACCGTCATGCCCTGCGTCCATAAGCATCTTTGTCTGCTCTGACGGAAGCCTTTCGCCGTGCCCCTTGCTATTCAGCCTTTGGTTTGAACTTTGTGCAAACCCCGCCTCATTCATGGCGCGGTCCATGTCTGTCGCGCCGCTGGAGGAATAAGGAACTTTTACAATAAATGGGTTTTTTAAAGACAAATGCACGGGCATTACATTAGGACCGTGCTCACCCTCCATGCGATAATCAGACGCAAAATGGCTTGCCCCCTCTTTATGGGGTGTAAAATAATGGCCTTTCCCATACCAGCCTGTGTCAGTGTAGCCCGCATCCATACCCGCATCGACCCGGCGAGGCTTCTCAGTATCAAATTCGGATATGTCCCTGTCTGTGCCGTGATACACAACATTCGGAACAAGCGGGTGGTTGCCTTCTAAAAAGGCATCCAAATTACTTTGACGATCATCAGGCGCACCGCCATCTGCGTAGTCCACACGCCCACCATACTCGCGCACGATGGCGTGGCTGTGTACGGGGTGCTCACGGCCACGGACAAGGATCGACCCTACCTGTGGCCCCAGTTCGACGTTACCACGGGTAGTGGGGCGCAGGCGGGGCTCAGAAGAGGCGTCAGGGTAGCGGGCGAGATCTACGCCATTGGGGAAATGTGCGCCAAGCACATAATGGTGGTTGCCACGATGCTCGACAGAAACAATTGTGTTGGTGTCCTCATGGCCTTCAGGCGCATCTTTCCACTTCCAGCCAGCCTTCTGCTTGAACAGGTTGGTCTTGACCAGCGCACTGCCCTTACCGGGTGTACCCGTCTCATCGACTTTGTCGCGTGAGGCGTGGAAATAAGGCTTGCCGCCTTCACCAATCCCAATGGAAGCTTGCGCGGCTTTGTGGCCGGTGACATCTTCCTTATCCGGCATGGAAAGATACGCACCACCCGGTTTGTCTTCATCCCACATACGCTGGGGCTTGGGGAAGACAGACATTGGATTATTGACAACGTGATCATCGACCTCGCCGCCAGAAGCGTATGTGTGTTTAGGTACATCAAAAGTAAAAGGGTCTTGCAAACGAAAAAACCGAAATGGATCATCGTAATCAATTATGTCGGGCACCTTATTTGTCGGACGTCCGCCCACAGAAAACTTTTGCGGGTAATTCATAGGCATACGCACATCTTGTGTCTGCCTGCTGGTATCGCGTTCAAGAGGCGCACCTTCGCCTTCTTTGAACATAGGAATGGTCCCAAATGCGGGATCAATCTTTGATCCAATAGCCTGAGCAATACGGATTGCCCGTGTTATGGAATCTGGACTGAATTTCATTCCTCAATTTCCTTCCTGATGTCACCAAATGCAGCCTCAGCCGCTTCCACGGACTCAGGATGCGTCAGGATGTCACGCGCAAGTTCCATAAGCTGGACACGCTCACGGCTCTGGCGGTCAAGGTCGCGGTTCTGGTCTTCAGTAGCTGCAGAGGCACCCTTCATCTCAACAGCCTTTGCCCGTGTCTGTGCATCAAGCATCTTGATCTTGAGGTTCTCAATATCCAGCGCAGTTGGCTGACCACCATTGGGATCAGATGCGCTTGCCTTAGGTGCAAATGCGCCTTGCTGGATCTTGGCTTGCGTCTCAGCAACCTTGGCTTGCGCTACCATCATGCGTGCTTCAGAGTCCTTGGCTTGATTTGCCATTTGAGCCTGAGCCTGAATAAGTTCTGGCGGAGGCGATTGCTGCGCCTGCTGCGGAACAAGGAACTGGGATGGATTGTTCCAGCCAATGGCCTGTAATGCGGCAGTGTCGATGGCGATTGGGTCATACATCGACGGGTTGGCGGCTTGAAGTTGCTTCAGGGCCATAATCTTCATGACGCGCTGACCGTGCGATGCTGTGTTGGGGTCAGCTTGCGGAATCAAGTTGCAGTTATTGAGAGCTTCCAAGAAAGTCTTTTCGTCCCAAGGCAGGCTCTTTGAATTGTTGCGCTGCCAGAAGCTTTCTGGGTTGTCGCGGAAGCATTCCTTCAGCAACTGGAATTCTTGCGCTTGCGATGCATGCATACGCTTGTGGACGGCGTTCATAACCTTTGTGGCTTGTTCGATCATCGCAAGCGTGGTGCCTACAGGCGCTTCAGAATTGCCTTCGCCAACTTGTTGCTCAGATGTTCCACCAATACGCATACCGGTCTGGGCCATGTCGCCAACAAGAGCCATAAGGGCTTGGTTTGGCGGCTGGTACGGCAAAGGCATGATGGCGTCACGAATAGGCAAGCCACCCGTCTTTACCAAAGCGCCACCGCCCGGTGGAACGCGAAAGATATTGGTGTTTTGGCGGGCACCAGTGTCAGCCATCAAGAAGCCGGGGAAGTTGGAATACATCCCGGCGTCGAGCAACTCGCGCCACGCAGCGGTAATTGCGTTTGTCGTGTTTCCAAGGATGTTTAGAAGACCAATGTCGTAAAAACCAAGACCCGGAACAAATGTATATTTAACAAACACTTGTCTAGCTTCAGGCAAACCTGTTTCTTTAGAATCGTCGTAGTTACGGACAATGGAAAGGATTTCGCGTGACGAAACGTCGATGGTTACACGGTAGGGGACCTCAAGGCCTGATGGCTTACCCTTATGCTTATGCTCATATCCTTTGATATTAAGCTCACAATAGCACTCATAAATCTCGCGATCACGGTCATCAGGTGCTGAGATTGTGTCAGAGACGCCCTGTTGGTCTTTTTCCTGCCTTTGGAACGTGTCAAGCTTCTGCGGCGAGGCTGTGCCAAGATCAATGTCGCGATAAACGCCCAAAATCTGCAAACGGCGCACAACTGACGGGCGAAGCATGACGCGATGCGTAATACGGCGCGCATTTGCCAAATCTGTGGCCGCGCTATTGACGATAAGGTCATCAGCATCAACGGTTTCGGACACTGGGCGGTTGCGAAGCGGGCAATAATAGATCTTTTTAAAGGATGTACCACCAAAACCAAGCATCAGAAGCATACGGTCCGTATCTGGGTAGTATTCTGTCGCCGTTACGGTCAAATAATGGTTAAAATCGCGCTCAAGGGCGTTTGCGGACTGATCATCCTCAAGCGTGGCATAATTATTGTCGCTTCGGATCTTAACTGGACCGTCTGTTGGCAGCATTTCAGAGCGCGCATTGGCCTGAAAACGCAAAACAGCCTCCAAAAGCAGCGGGTGACGCACACGCGACATGCCTTCAACGGGCGCGCCATCGCCAGCGCCAGCCAGACCGGGCAATTCAACCTTTAAGCCAAGGAGCTTAATGCCATCTGCGCGGTCTTTTACCCAATCCTTACGGCTTTCAAGGTCTTCATCAATCCCGCGCAACAAATCTCCAGAGATCTGCTGCAATTCCATTGCATCAATCTTATCGACAAGGTTCTCAAACCAGCCGGAGTCATCGTCTTCATCCTCATTGTCCACCAATGAGTCGCCATTCATTGAAATGGTGATCGAACCATCGTCATGTTCAATTGAAACAATGTTGCCCTTTTCATCTTCATCATGCTTGTCCGGCTCAGGCGCAGCATCTTCAATGACAATGTCTTGATCATCTGTAGGGTCGCCCATAGGCATACCTTGACGAAGGTTCATTGGGGCAAGGCCGGGACGAGTAGCCATTAGTTTTCCTCTGTTACGGCGTCACGAAGGCATTCCATCTCTTCAACAAAAAGACGCAAACACTCCTGCGCGGCAGAATTATCATCTTTTGCCTTTATAGTATACATACGCTTGTGGTCAAAGGGCTTCTCACCCCAAACGTTAACCTCATACTGCATACTACCAAGCTCATCAACCGTGCAGCTTGCTAAAATCTTATCTTCCATGTCACACTTTCCCAAAATAAAGCTGCTTCAGCTTTGTCAAAAGAAGAAAAACATTCTCATTGAACTCAGCTTCTGCCTCACGATTGTGAAAAAGAACAGGATCTTTTCCGGAAAAGTGATCAATGTGCGTGTCAAGCTCAATTGATAAACCAGTATCATCAATAGGAACCCAGTGTTGGCCAAAAACAGACATAATATCTCCTTAACATGTATAAAGGGGAGCATTCTGCTTCCCCGGATAGGTTACAAGGCTATCAAGCTCACTACGGCGTTCCGCAGAGCGCGTAAGCAAGCCAAGGTCGCGCAAGTGACGAATAGCCATAGACACGGTGTCAACCAAGTCATCGTGCTTTCCCTTAGGGAATTGCCCCACTTGCGTGATTACTGTCTGCGCCCACTCAAGGTCAGGCGCAAAAATAATACCATCTGCAAACAAATGCTGAACCGAATAGAGCCGCGAAAGCTTATCCTGACTCTTCGGATCTGAAAGCTGCACGGCAAAGCCAGCAGACGAATACACACGCCGCAATTCCTGCGCGACAGAGATACCAGCGGCCTTGTTCTCAATTATCAGCTTATCAACCTTCAGACGCTTGCAGGTGTCGGCAACCTTCTCCATCAACTGGTGAAGCTCAAGCCTTTCCTGCCATGCATGCATCAGCATCAGCTTTGGCGCGCCTTCTGTGTAATGGCGCTTCACCTCGTTGGCGCGCCCTTCTTTGCCAAAGGTCTTGAGCGCGGTTGCATTCATATCCTCTGTAAACACGCCCCAGATGGTCATGGCTGAATAGTCGTTGTTGGTGTTCAGCGTGTACGCTGTATCCAAGGACGCAATGATATAATCCATTGGCGGATAAGCGCGGCCCTCCCACTTCAGCCACCAATCAGACTTGATGACACCACCACCAGCAGGCTCAGGGCGCTGCTGTAACTGCCCAGCCGCACCAAATGGCCCAAGGGCGCGCTCAAGGCGGTCAACTTCCTTATCGCCAAAACGGTCAGGCCAAAGAAGTTCTCCCTCCTTAGTGCGCGGATCTTCCCAGCCAATAGATGTGACAAAGGACCGCTCCTTCTCAAAGCGCATGGGCAAGCACAGGTGCGTCCACTCGCTCTCTGTATCATTCTCCAATATGTGGCCGGTGAGGTCATCTTCCGCCAGCCTCTGCTGGATCACAATCATTGCGCCCGTCTTCTGGTCATTCAAGCGGGTGGACATTGTGCCGTCCCACCAATCTTTGGTCGCGGTAATGTTTGCCTCAGAGAAAGCCTCGTTCGCAGCGTTAGGGTCATCGACGATAATGATCGATCCACCTTCGCCCGTAACCTTTGCGTCAACGGACGTGATTAGGCGCTCACCGCGCTTGTCATTCAAGAAGCGCCCCTTGGTGTTCTGGTCGGACGTGAGATCAAACCTGTCGCCCCAGATCTCCTGATACCAAGGCGATTCAATCAAACGCCGACACTTGACGCTATCACGCATAGCCAGAGACGAACCATATGACGCACACAAGAACTGCACACCGGGACCAGACGTTGGCGAGTGATCCCGCTGCGCCCATGTCCAAGCAGGAAAGGCAACAGACGTGATCGAACTCTTGCCCATGCGCGGGGGAATGTTAATCAGTAGCCGCTTGATCTCTCCATCAACTACAGCCTGCAAATGTTCAGCCACAGCCTCAATGGGCCAACCATCTTTCCAAGGCGAAGGGTCGATATGCTTCCACGCGCCTGTTAGAAAATGGTATAGATTATTCTCATATTCAAACTGCTCAATCAGCTTCATTTGCTGGACAGGGTCGATCATGACCCCGCCGCCAATATCAATCAGGCGCGACATCACTCATCTCCACTATGGTCTTCAATGGCCACAAACTCAGCCTCCGGAACCTGATCATCTTTGTACTGCTGCGCCTCGTCAACCGCATCCTTCAGCACATCAGCCAACGTATCCTTTAACAACTCGCGCTGCTCATCCGTCATCAGATACGGATCAAGCGTTTTCTTAATTGGGTCAACAGGCTGACCGTCTGCGCCAAGCATCTGGATTTGGCGGCGCTGGGAAAAGACATCAGGCGCAAGCGTTGCCAGCATAAACTTACCAGCAGCCACAGCTTGTTTGTGATTAGGGTCAGTCGCAATAACGGCCATGTTCTGCGCGATGTTGGCAACCAAGTTGGACGTGCCCACATGCCAATCTTCATTATAGTATTTCTTAATCGTGTTATTACTAAGGCGCATAATGCTGGCAGTCTGCGCCATGCTCAGGCCAACAGCGCGGCACCGCTCAATCATTGCAGCCCGTACCGGGTCAACCTCATGGACGTTCCCGACTCTGGTCAAGCCCCCGTCTGGGCGCATTGCCTTCACTGGGGACTTGGGAGGACTACCGTGCTTACCTTGGGGCATATAAGATCCACATAAATAACATTATGGCCATTATGTAATGCAATTTTATTATCTTGGGAAGACTATACCCCCACCCCCCTTTTTTGGAAATACCCCACCCCCCTTTGTGAGGAGAAAGGCGTACCCCCTGTTTTAGGCACGGAATGTACTTTTTGAAGAAATTTGGCGTATGTCGATTTGTAAGACACTCCCTCCGGTCGTGCCTCCTTGTCAAGTGAAAAAGGGGGGTATACCCCCTCTTTTTTTTAGAAAAAAACACCAAAATGGCGGAAAAGGGCAAAGCAGCGCCCTGCTCTCCGCCGGACGCGCAGCGCAAAACAGTGTCAAGCGAAAAGTGTGTCAAGCATTATTTTATTAGTACCGACTCGGACCTAATGAGGGCACAGCGCGCACGGCGCGCCAGCCCACAGCGCACGGCGCGCAGCGCCGACCGCCTGTCGGCTGGGCCTGTCTCCGATCAGCGCCCTGTCTCCGATCAGCGCCAGCCCGACAGCGGACGGCAGACCGACCGACAGCCTGCGGCTGATCGGCGCGATGCCGACCGCTGTCAGCCTGAGGTAGCTCAGGCGCGGCAGTCGCCACCGCATTGAGAGCATTAACGCTTGACAGCACACAGCCACACAGAGCCACTCACAGGCGCATCTCGCCAATCAGGCTACCTGACTAAGGCCAAGGCGCAGAGCCGCTCTCAGGGCATTCCTACCCTCTCCCAGCAGCAGTCGAGCAACTTGACAAGTGTGCTTGAGGTGCGGACCAAAACGCCGACACCTGAGCGACGATCTAATTTCAGCCCCATGTGCGATTTCGTTTGCATTACAGGCGGACTTCGCCTATAGACTGTTGCAGGGGGCAGAAACCGCCCTCGTTATCTTGGGAGATATCACATGACATACGCAGCATTCATCGAAGCAGTTACGCCTTTCATCACTATCGGCAATGCCCGCGAGTACGCAGCGCAGACAGACAAGTATCTTTGGGTCATTTACAACATCCTCGACGAGGTCGAAATCCGTGCGAACGATGCGCGTGTCAGTTGGGTCGAGGACGCTCTTGAGGCTTTGCTTGCAGCCAATGCATTGGGAGAGGTAGCATGAATTTCAAGATAGCTTTGGAGCGCAAATGCACTGCCACGCAGCAGTGGGACGTGGTCTCGAACTTTCGTTACTTCCATGACGCAGAGGCTTGCGCCAAGCTTCTGAGCAAGCTTGACGAAGGCAGGTATCGCGTTGTCGATCAACGCTGGCCTGATGAAGGCGATGAAGTCACACTTTATGACAATGGGGAGTTTGTAGCATGAGCAATTATAAAGTTAACGTCCGTGACGCTGTGGCTTACAGCCTCAACCTGACGCGCTTCGACTGCTTTGTCGGCGAGATCGTTCGCATCGATACTGGCAAGGTTGCGTACAGCACCAAGTTCTATGAAGAGAAGCGCGCAGCGCACCTTCAGGCTGCGCGATACGTCAAGCGTTATGAGCATCACCTTGCCAAGCATGGCATTGGCTTCGAAGAGCAGGAGGAGCAGCGTAAGGCGGCAGAGCGCGCAGAGCGTGACGCCAAGCGCCTTAATGACCGCAGGGTGCGTGAAGCAGCGCCTGACCTTCTGGTCGCGCTTCAGAACCTACTTGATGACGCCTTAGTCGCTGGCTTGAGCGACAGCACAGTATCCGGCAGCGTGTTCGAAGCACGGGCAGCAATCAAAAAAGCAAAGGGAGCAGCAATATGACCACCACCACACGTCCTTGGGTTGCAGAACGCACCGCTGAGATCAACGCAGACGCAGACGTCATCAGCGCACTTAACGTGGGCGATGGCGTGAGCGTCTCAGTCTGGACTGACGTTGAGGCTTACACCATCATCAAAAAGACGCCCAAAACGATCTGGCTGCGCTCTGACAACGCAGTGCTGATCAACCGCGAGGAACTTGTCTTCCACACAGGTGGCTTTGCTGCACACTGCGAAAACCAGCATGATCAGCGTTACACCTATGAGCCAGACCCAGAGGGCTTCGAGGTCAAGATCACGCTGCGCCGCTGGACCGACGAAGATGGCAACGAGCGCCGCAAGTGGAAGAAGGCGAACAACCGGACCTTCGAAGCTGGCGGCAATGTTTACGCCGGACGGCGCAAGTTCCACGACTTCAACTTTTAACCATCGTACCCTCATTATTTGCTTTACTTATGGGCGGAAATCGCCTACTGACAGTGCAGGGGGCGGGATGGTCCGCCCTCTGCATCTTGGGATTTACGCACATGGCACATTACGCACACATCGAAAACGAACAAGCTTACGAAGCCGCTATTGCGCGCCGGATCAAGGCAAACGCCCGTAAGGGCGCAATAAAGCGTTGGTATGCCCAGCATGCTGACGCGCATCGTATTCAGCATTGGTTGAACGTTACTGGCGAGTTCGCTGGCCACACTGAGCGCGACCCGCGCTGCATTGAGCGTCTCGACCAGAACGATGAGGTTTCATATGTCGAACACAATGAAAACGCTGCTGGTTGGAATTCTTGCGACTGCAAGTGGGTTGCCAACCCTCTCGCCAAGTTCAGCAATACCCCATTCTTGATCAAGCTGCGTGACCAGCTTTGCGAGTGGGGCAGTCTCTCTGAAAAGCAGACACAGGCCGTTCGTGATAGCCTCGCCCGTGCTGAAGGCTTCATCGTCAAGAACAGCGAAGAGCGTGAGCGCCGCCTGACGGCAGACCGTGCTTCGTCGCAGCATGTTGGCACTGTCGGTGAACGCCGTGAGTTCGACCTGACCGTCGAGCGTACATTCTCTTTCAATGGCCAGTTTGGCACGACATATATCAACATCTGCCGTGACGCTGACCAGAACGTCATCGTGTACAAGGGTAGCAAGCCATTTGAGCGTGAAACACAGCTTCGCGTCAAGGCGACCATCAAGGCGCATGATCTTCGTGATGAGGTCGCCCAGACCTTGATCAGCCGTCCAACCATCATTCAAGCTTGAGGAGAACCAGCATGGCACAAGCAACCATCATCAAGAGCAGCTACGAACCGTTCTACTTTCGTCCCCTGCCTGACCAGTACGAAACCATCGAAGCTGAGGACAACAGCAGCCTGTTCGCTCTGTTCTTTCGCGAGTATCATAACCGTTACAAGTACCACAACAGCATCAGCTACAAGCTTGTCGATCCTGACTTGCAGCAAGGCTATCTGGATTGGCTTGGTGACATCAACAACTACGCCGAAAACGGCGGGGACACTTGGTAAAAGGAATTGGATAATGACTGATATTTTTAAAGTAGTTCGTGACCTGATCGATAGCCGCTCCAACGTCCTGTCCGGCGATGCCGTCAACGATGGTGGCGAGTTATATGGTGACAGCGTCGAAAGCCTCAAGGCTCTTGATGAACTTGAACCCTCGCTGCTCGAACTAATCGACGTGTGCTTGGCAAACGGCATCAAGTGCAAGGCTCTTGATGAGGTTATTGATTTGATCAACGGTGCGCCGGAAGTGGATTGGATCGAATGATCGACCAGAGCCGTTCAAATTGACAGCCAATGATCGGCTAAAACTAATCATATTTTGGAGGAAAAATAATATGACACAGATCAACGTTGAATATGCCCGCAAGAACGAGGGCTTTTATTACGGTGACGGCACAGCGGACCTCGCTGAGGCTGTGGCAAGAGCAGCAGCCCGCTATAAGCGTCCAAAGAAGCGCGCTGAGGCTGTTTACGACATCATCCGGCTCTACTCTGCCCGTGAGGGTCAGAAGCCCGACATTGAGACGTTCCTGCGCCCTGATCGTGGAGGCTGGCGCGTCTCTTGGGAGAGCGGTCCATATAGCTGGGCAATCGTTGCAAGCGAAGCCCTGTGCCAAGTCGGCATCTTGGCTGAACCATATTATAATTTCGACCTTTGTTTTTACGCTGAATAGGAGATTTGATTATGAGCATCATCAGAACAAGGCACATCAGTGCAACCGACCATAAGGGCGCTGGCATCAGAGCAACGCTTGGCAGGGAAGGCGTCAGGCTGTCCTATGACTATGCCCTCTCAGGCAAGGAAAATCACCGCCTTGCAGCTTTGGCTCTTGCCAGAAAGCTTAACCTTTTGGGCGAGTGGGCAGACATCTGGGACAACACCCAGAAAGACGGTTTCACCTTCGTCTGCTTAGGTGACGCCAATCCGGCTTTCACCCTTGAGATAGAGATGTATTGAATATCCACCCCTGACGGCAGTTTGATTAAGACTGTTGACATACAGGCGAACATCGCCTACAAGCACATCCAGAGGCAGCATGGTGCTGCTTCGATCAAGACCTTGGGAGGTCCACATGACTACAATATTTGCAAATACCAATGTTTCCAACGTTGACCGTCTTGGCGAAATCAAAGCCCAGATTGCTGACTTACAAGCCATCGAAAAGCAGCTTGTCGAAGCCATCAAAGAGCAGGGCGTTGGAAGCCATCAGGGCGAGTGGTTCGCTGCATCTGTCATCCAGATCGACGAACGCTTCAGCCTTGACGCTAAGGCAGCAGAAGCCAAGCTTCGCGAACTTGGTGTCGATGGTCGCTGGTTCGCCAAGAACCAAAAGCGGACATCCGGCTACGTTACCGTGCGTGTCAATGCGCGCAAAACATCTAAGTAAGTAACGGGGGCTCAGTCCCCCACCCCTTTTAATTATTTTTGGAGATGTCACATGACAAAAGCACTTTCAGGTAAACCCGTTTTCCCTAAGACCGTTTTCATCGTTCAGGTCGCGTATCAGCGTTATGCCTTCGACACTATCGATCTGGCTGCGCGCTTCATCGACAGCGTGTCATCAGCCACGCCTGTTTCACGGGATTACAACGCCCCAGATCGTGAAGATCGTGTTCAGCAATTTTATCAGGAACAAACTGCATCGATTGCCAGCCTTGAGGTTGTCAAAGCTATCATCGTCGATGAGCGTACACCTGAGAAACCTGAGGTCATCATCGTTCACGAAGGTCATTTTGAAGCTTAATCATTCGGGGGTGCATCGCGCACCCCCTTTTTTCGGGAGAATAAATATGTCAGATTTTGACGCAGTAGGTATCGCAGAAGGCTTCATCGAACCGGATAGCAAAGAGCAGTTCATCGAAGCTTGGCAGCATCTGCATGACACTGGCCTTGCATACAGCTTGCAAGGTTGGTTTGGTCGGCAAGCAAAGCATCTCTTTGAAGAGGGAATAATCGTTTGACCTATGACGATCCCCTCAAAGCGACAATCTATCGCGCACACATTGCTCAGGGATTTTCTGACGCCAATGCTCAAGAGGTTGTTAAACTAACGATGGCAACCTTGTCAGCCGTGTCCGGCGTCTTCATCGACATTGAAAGCGTTGCATCCTGCCTTGAAGTGCGTGTTGCATCCGTTGTGTGCGGAAGCCAGCTTGTCATCTCAAAACTAATGGAAATATTGGAGGCAGCAAACATCGCTTCTGATGGTACGCCATATCAATTCGACGGGACCATTCACTGATGACCTCTAAAGAATATAGGGAATTTCTGGCAAAGCATGATCTGCGTCAGGTCGATGCATCATGGCTTTGCAACCAGAGCCAGCGTCAGGGTCGATATTGGGCAGAAAAGGGAGTGCCTCCGGCAGCATCCCTCCTGCTCCAAGCATATGACGATGGCCTCATCCCCCTGACTTGGTTCAGGGGAAAGATATCCAAGCCTATCCCATAAGCATGGGAATATCAGCGATACGATCATCCAGACCCGCTAGACTTGTCGCAAAGGCATCTAGCGGGTCTTTTATTGACTTTTCGACCTTCAGGACCTCAGCACCTTCAAAAAGCTGCTTGGCATGCAAAATGGCCGTATGCTCCTCGACGATCATGGCAATCTCTTCCATCGTCCAGACAACGACCTTTCGACCATCCTTCTGGACGTTCTGAGCGTCCTGTGCGTCCTTCACAAGCACAAGCACCATCCCACTACCCAAAACGCATTCCCATTGCTCTACAGGCTTCCTAGAGGCTCCTGAGGCAATAGCGACCTCATTCAGCTTCCTATAAGCCAAGATCATCTTGCCTGTATGCTCCCTGACCTGTTCCAGATCACCATGCCAAATAGCCTGATTGACCAGATACCTTTGCCGATCAAATTTCTCACGCAAAGGGACAGGCACAAGCATCCGCAACCTTCCAACGCCCCAACGCTCTTCAACGTCATTGGCAACCATCTTCATTTCGTCGATCAGTTCCATGCCTGAAAGTGCAAGGCCGTAAGATGTTTGCCAAGGCGCAGAACCTATTGCTGAAGGTGGCCAACCCTTCTTATCAAACTTTGGCTTTGCCCTGCCCTTTGCTTTTGGTTTGTATGCCATACGTCCAACGTCCTTTTTTATAAATGATTACCTGTCCGGCTTCCGGAAGGTGAGACAGCATTCCGCGCCTGTAAAGGTCTGCCTGATGCACAACCCAATCCAGAACATCTGGATGATCTTTTTTGAGGATGGCTGTGCTTTTGTTTCTTGCAGGGCCATCGACAGACACCCCAACCTGAAACAGGTTCTTGGTCGCCTTCTGATCAAGATAAAGCTTAAAGCTTAACCATCCATCCTTGCACCAGCTTGGCACAACAACCAGATGCCAGACATCTTTCTGCGCCACCAAAGCTTGGCCATCAGTGCGAAGGTACTTACGCCCTCCATACTGGACACCAACCTCACCTTCCCTCGCTTTGCGCCTCGCCATAACTACCCCATATCTAATCGGCCAACCCGCGCACCACGCACCCATCCGGCCATCCAATCGGCACACGGGCAAATCAGCATCAAAAGCATACCAGCATAACCCCTTGCACCTGCGGACTGCCGGAGCGAATGCGAAGGCTTTCCGCATGGGTGCGCCAAAATGCACAAGCATAAAAACAGAAGTTTTGCGGAAGCGCAAACTTCCATTATTACTAACGTAATATGGGGGACTTCCGCAAATTACGCTTCCGCAAATTTATCCTTTGTTTTCAATATGTACGGAAGTCGCTTCCGCAGCTTCCGCAAGACTTCCGCATATGAGCCTCCGCAAGCATTTTCAATCACTTAGCTTCTTTTTGCGGAAGGCTTTGTTTGGGCTTCCGCAGAGCTTCCGCATCCTTTTTGGACGTAAACCGGCCCTTGTCATTGCGCTTTGGAAGGTCATCTATGATAGCAGTCAGCTTCTTCAGATCATCCTTCAAGATGACATTGCCAAGGCGCACTGACCTTAACTCAAAATCCAAATCATCATTTTCTTTTTTCAAAAGCCTGATGCGTTCCTTCTGTACGCGCAGGTCCTGTTCCAAATTTTCAATCTTTTTTGACTGCTTAACGCGCAATTCAAATAGGCTATCAATATCTTTATCAGCCTCCCTCAGTGAAGCCCAAGGGAACAATATGTCTCTCCAGTTCATGTGCATATCCTTTCTATTGCCTTGGTCGCTATTTTGATTGCCCCATCCAAGGTTGGGTCATTGTCAACATTCACGATGTTGGCAATTTCTCTAAGCGCAGCTTCTAACGCCGACAGGCGCTCCTGCTCATTCATTTTCGCTGCCCATGCCATATCCGCTCCTCAGGGCTCCTGTGAGCGCCTCGACGGCTTCTTCGTCACTCAGGGTGGCAAGAAGCCTTAATGCGTCTCTAATGCCCTTTTCCAGAACCCTGATACGCATTGCAGCAACCTTGGCTAATGCATCATCCACCTTGTCGAGGTCCTGTAGGATTTTTGCGCTCACTTGTAATATTCCTTTGTCCTGATCTCGTCCGCCAATTGGCGAAGGTTGTGCTTTAGAAACCAATCCGCAATCTTGTTGCATTCGTCCTCACGCGCCTCTTCAGAAGAGTGACACGTCTCCATGCCTTTGCGGATACCGGCTTCGACAAGGCGCATCCAGATTGTATGATCCCAGCCGCCTGAAGCATAAATCTGCCAGTCGCCATTGTCCTGCTTGCTAGATTGCTCAACGCATATAGCGCGTGCAGCTTTGGTAATTTGTTCGTCAGTCATCTGCTAATACCTCCGGTGCTGGTTGTAAGCCTTCCATGAATTTTGCCCAGACTGCCAGAGCGCCTGTAATGAATGGGCCATCATCCTGCTGACCATTCCTGATCTGGCGGATAAACTCTGGGTTGCCGTGCATCATTTGAACATGATCCGCGACCACGTTTCTAAGTTCTATTAGTGTCATTTGGTCTCTCCTTATCCAATAAAGCATCAACCTGATCAGGCAGCGCATAAATAGCCTCAAGAAGTTCTATCCTGCCACTTTCTTCCTCTTCACCGTGCCTAAGCACCGCTTCGACAAGAATTTGAGCAAAACTTACTTTTGGAAAATCATAACCATCTTCTAAGTCTGCATCAGAATAATCTATTCTGCTAACAAGCACACCTTCGTCAACGTGGACTCTGATGGGGTGACTATATTGTGTCTGCTCTTTTATAAAGTCTTGAAACCAAAGCTTGTGAAGGCTTGACGCTCCATCATTATACCAATCATCAGAATAAGAAGCGTCATTGATACCTTCAAACTCCCTAAGTATTTCATCAGTTGCCTCTTTAATTGCCAACCTGATGCTTTTCTTTGCATTTTTAACTTCAAGCTTCATGCGCTTGGCAATGATCTTGTTATATTCATAATGAAATTGTTGATAAGACATAACATATTTCCTTTTACCTGCGGAGCAGATGCTCCAGTTCTCTTATTGCCCAATGGATGCCTTGTATCTCTACACCCATGTCATGTAGCCCATGTGCGTCTTTGGCATGCAAGAACACCTCAGACATTTCCCAGCAGACGGCTTCGCGCTTACGCAGCGCAGCAATACGTTCAGCTATCATTTTATTTCTCCTTATCGTATGCGTGTAAATGTAATTTCTGAACCCTTTTTGCGCCCAGAGATGAAACCCTTGTTACGCGCATTCCAGTTTTCCGCGCTTTTGCGGATCAAGCCTTCATGCTCAGGCGACTCAATCGGTATGGTGACCGACTCGCCAGCAGCCAACTTGGTGATGGGATACTTACCCGTCCCAAAGGGACGTTTCTTTAGCTTTATTATTTTCGGCATCATGGCCTTCAATCCTCTTGGTTTAAACAGCATAATATGATCCATAACGTGACGGCGCGTCCTGAAGATGGCTCAGGACTTTGATGCCCTTGGTCTTGGTGCGCGCATCGCAAAGGTCGATCTCAATGACGCCATTACGCAGCCATGCATCAATCATCTTTGCAGCCATCTTTTCCTCGACCTCATATCGCGTCATCAGCATGGGCGCATAACGTCCATCGCGGCGCGTATTGGGTTGCGTGGACCAAGGCTTGCCTGCATCCCATGCCTTCGACATGGCATTAAGAATATCTTGGCATACAGGCTTACTTGGCCACTCATCTTCTACCACTATTTCTTCAGGCAGTGCTGGCTCTGCATACAGGCTTGAGTTGCCCGCAATATCGCCGCACAGGACCTCGCGAAGCTTGAAGGACTTCGTCCAGCCATCAGTCGCAGACTTGATCTTCTTTGCGTTAAACTCACCTATCATGACGCCTTCCTCGCGGCTGATCCGGAAGAGGAAATCGGCAGCGCCATCAAACACAGTCGATCCACGCAAATTACCCGCACGGCTTGTGTGATGGACACCCATGACGGTGCAATCAAATGCAAGCCTGATCTTGTCACAGGCCTTGATAAACAGCGTCATATCCTTCTGCAAATTCTCATCTGCTCCGGGAAGTGAGCGACTTACCGTATCGACCACGATGCCCACAGGGACCTCGCCCATCAGCATATCAGAATACTGAATGGTCAGGATCAGGCGCTCAATTTCCCCGTCATCCATAAAGTTGATGGGGACGTGGATCAGGTAGAACGGAATATCCGCTGCACTGATGCCTGTCGCCTGTTCCCATGCAGCGATACGAAATTTGAGGTCGCTCACGCCTTCAGACGAAATGTAAATCATGGGTCCGCTTTTATTGATCTTGTATCCCCACCATTCTTCAAGACCAGCGGCAATGGAAAGGGCCATGCCGATAGTGATAAAGGACTTGCCACATCCCGGAGGTCCATAGAAAAAGCCCAGCCCGTTTTCGATTATCAAGCCCTCAATAAGGTACTTTGGATCAGGCAAGCTGCGGATCATCTTCACGCTCAAAAGCGGAAAAGCCTCAAACTGGGGACGCCAAACACCGTCATCGCCCTGCACCATCTTCATGGGAAACTCAGGCTCTTTAACGACCCCACGCGCTTTTTTTGGCACGTCAGCCGCAATCTTAACGTCCGTGTGCCATTTGGACATGGCTATCAGCCATTTCTTCGTGAATTCGGATTTGCCCCTGCCTTCGCGTTCAAGCAATTCAGCATTGCTTGTACCAGCCTCGACAAGGCGCGACTTAACCGTCTGCTCATACTGGGCAAACGCATCTTCCATCCATTGCTGTGCCTCAGCTTCGCTAAAGAACGGTGCGTCATGTATCTCGCGGCGATGATCGACAACCTTCGCCCAGATCAGGTTCCGCATGTAATCTTCGCGACCATCCACGATCTGCCCAAATGGGTTTATCGCAGTGTCAGGCGAACCTGTTCGCTCACTTGGCCCGACAGACGTGAAATGGCTTGCAAGATCGTCGATAGCCTCAGTCAGCCATGACGGCGCTGTACGAATATCGACCAGCCAAGGCTCATAGCCTTTGATCCAAGCATAATTGACGCCGCTTTCGTGCATGCTTGGCGGCAGGACAGCAAAGCCACCCTGACCACGAATGTCCACGCCAATCGATGTCTTAATCGTCGGCGGCGTCCAGCCCTCAGGCGAACGGAAAAGGATTTGTATGCCGCCACCGCCTGTGCGCTGTGTCGGTGAGATAAGAGGCGCACCATTGTTCCAAAGGTCGAGCAAGCCCTTGAGCCATTCATTCGCCTGTGGGTTTTTGTGCGTGTCGAGATCAAGCACCCAGACGTTGCCGGATGCCTTGCCTGTGATCAGGCCCATGTTCTGACGTGTACGGTACTCGCCCTGATGGCCATACCATTGGTCAAACACGTCCTGCGTTGTCAGATCGTCTTCATGCTCCCGCCACTTGATGGCAGGGCGCTTCCACGATCCTGTGTTGGATGGCGGTAATGATGGGACAACCTGAAGGCGAAGCTGTCGATACAGCGCGGCATAATCAGATGGTCCCGCGAAATCTTCATCAAATGATATCTGGGCCATATTTTGCTCTCTTGCTTTTTAGAGCAGAATTGGTCTACAAGCGTCACGTCCATGTGACGTGCTGTTCCCAAGGCTGCACTAGAAGGGTTGGTAGTCTAAACCACTACCAGCCCTTTTTGGTTATTGGTTAGCGCCGTAATGCGCGATTAAGGAAGCATCAGAGCGACCATCATCTTTCTTGCGTCCGTAAAGCGATGCCTGACGTGGAAATAGCTGCATGGCGCGCTCTCGCGATCCATCCTTGCCTCCACGCAGGTTCACGCCCTTCTGCCACGTCTGAGGTGGCACAATGGTCGTGGGGATGTTGAGAGCGGCTAGGATACCCTCAACAATCCCCACTGAGCGTCCAAACGAGAACACGCTTGTGACGCCCTGTCCCGGCATTGCTCCGACTCGCTCGACAAAGGCTTTATCGGCAAAGCCCTTCGCGATCTCATCCGAAAGAAGTTGAGGGCTCACTTCATTCTTCTTTTTGCCACTGCGCGTCACCTCGACAGTCGGCATATCGACAACCGTCACGTCACCCGTCTTTGTGTCATAGAACGCAATTGCGCCGCTAAGTCCCGGATCAATACCAAGTATAATCACTTAAATTTTTCTTTCCGCACTTCAATCATTGCGTCAGCATATTCATAAGACATACAGGCCGCTGCCCATGTGTTGGTGGTTTTTTTACAGGCTTCAGCCAGAACCTTTGCTGCAAAATAGTCCCGTAATTCCATGTCAAAGGCATCAACTGCCTCTTTAACTTCGTCTTCCATAACATCTCCATCATTACATAGTTTTGGCGTGAATGCGGCCCGTGACTGTTTCATCACGAACACCGCAATAATACCCTAAGGCTTTAAGAACGTCCGGCTTGATAGAACGCAACTCGTTTTTCAAGCTGGAAAGTTCATTTTCCTTTTTCAGGACCTTTGTGTTAATTTTGAGCCACTCCCGCTCAACGGGCGTAATCGCGCTTTTGGCCATATTGTCCTCCCAAGGCTATAATTAACGTGTGCGGACGCAACGCAGAGTATCAGCAGGGGCGACAGGACTTGGCCCCACCACAAACTTTGCACTTGGATCAACATTTTTGCGAAACTTTGCAACGCTGTTTTTGATGCCCGTTTTGCGGCGAGAATGACCTTTTGGGCTTTTACCCAAATTATCTACAGCATCAAAACCGTCACCCACACTCAAAAGATCTACTGGATAAACAAAGCGCAACTTTGACTTTGGAAGCTCTGCATTTTTTATAATGTCGAACATAAATAAAATACCTTAAATTAATATATTATCGTAAGCACCGTTTGGCGCACTTATTAAATCTCATAACAATTTTAAAATAGCAACAACTTTTTTACCCTCATTGTGCTTGACAAAGGTTTCCTGTTGATAGAGTATATAGCCCATACGAAACGTCAGGAACTTTATGACCCCCTTTGAAAAGTACGACATCGCGCACCTGTCGCCATCGTCGTGTAATACCTTCACGGCTGCTCCAGCGGCTTTCATTTTGCAAAAGTGCATGAAGAAAAATTCCCCTGTAGGGCCTGCGGCGCACCGTGGAACGTCTGCCGAATCTGGTGTGGTGTTTGGCCTTATTAACCCTGATGCAAGCGTCGATGAATGCATTGCCGTTGCTAAGGATGAGTACAACGCACTGACAGCCCTGATCTTTGACGGCAGCGTCGATAAAGAGCGCAATTCGATTGGCGACTTTGTGCGTATGGGCCTTGCAGAGTTGCGGCCATATGGCATCCCATCGTCCACTCAGGGTCACATTTCAGTTGAGGTAGAAGGCCTCAGCGTACCGCTGATTGGCTATTATGACTTTGAGTGGGAGCATAAGGGCATCCTGATCGACTTAAAGACATCGCACCAGCTTCCAAGCAAGATCAAGCAGCCACACGCACGGCAGGTTTCCCTGTACAAGGCTGCGCGTGGCGACAACTTGTCTGCGCGCATAAGCTATGTGACGCCAAAGAAGACGGCGACATATGAACTTGAGAATTATCGCGAACACCTCAAGGCTCTTGAGACTGTGGCTTTGACAATCCAACGCTTCCTGTCCCTCAGCGACGATCCTTTGGAGCTTTGCTCTTTTGTGGTCCCTGACGTGGACAGCTTCTATTTCAATGACCCCTTGACACGCCAAGCCGTGTTTGAGACGTGGGGTCTGTAACAAGTTTCCGCATAAGCGGTAAGGCATGCAGTCGGCCAAATGGCTGCAAAATGGTAAAAGGTAAAATGAAAATGGCACTAGGTTTTAACTTCGCAAGCGCCGATAACGGCGAAATTATTCCAATCATTAAGTATGATGCAAGGTCTGGGCGCATATCGCGCCGTGATCGTGTTGACGGCATAAATGATGAAACCGATATTACAAATACGTTTAAGGCAATCTTTGATTTTGAGAATATCGAAACAGGGACCATCAACTTTAACACTGGCAGCGCGCCTGACTTTGCGGTTGTCCGCATTGGGGAACAAATCCCACCGCCTCCTACACCGGATCATAAACCGGGAGCCCGTATCCTTATAAAGCTGTCAAAAGAAAATGGCGGTGACATTCGCGAATTGGCTTCAAATGCTAAGTCTTTCTTGCGCGGCTTAAACGCTTTGCACGATGATTACATTTCCGGTGTGGTAGCGAACAAGGGCAAGCTTCCTGTTGTGGAAGCAGGAAAAGCAATTGGGATTTCAACTGGCGAAGGTGCGCGCAAGTCCACCAACTATTCGCCAAATTTCAAGATTGTATCTTGGGTGGATCGTCCTGCTGACCTTGTATACATCCCCAAGTCGCGTAACGCCGCAGCATCGTCTGCTGGCTATCCGCCATCCACTGGTGGCACAAAAGTGAGCGCACCTTCAGATGATTACGTTCCCGGCTTTGACGAGGACGATGATTTTGGCTAAGTGACCAAGGGGAGGCGGGGCTGAGGCCCCGCTTCTTTTTGGAGATTTATTATGCGGTTTCTTTTTACGATGCACATGCCAAGCTTTGGGGGGCACCCTATTCATCAAATTATCGGTGACCACCCAGCAAGATCTTTGGAAGAATTGGTCGAAGAAATCGGTAATTCAGACTTCATTATCATCAGCGAAATTTACAAAGATGATGGCAACAGGACAAAGGTAGCGAACCCTGATTACTTTCAAAAGGGTGAGGTTAGCCTAAACTGTATGCATATTGGTAAGGTTAAGGTTTTTACGCCATGAATAAAAAGCCCTGCAATCATAATTTCCCATCATATGAGCCATGCCCGTTTTGTATTGATGAACACGTCTTTTTCCCAAACCCTGAATATAAGGGCATGAGCGTAAAAGAGATGGTCACAAAGATGAACGAGGAAGAGCGGGATATGGTTAACCACCCTGACCATTATACGCAGGGTAGCATTGAGACAATTGATGGCATTCAGGCCGCTCTAGCGCCTGAAGAGTTTCACGGATATTGTAAGGGCAATGCCTTAAAATACATTTGGCGTGAGCGCCACAAGGGCCAGAAAGAAAGCCTAAAAAAGGCAATCTGGTATTTAAATAGGGCTATTAATCTTTAGATCCGTCATACACGCACTCGCCACGAAAATATGCTTTTTCGTTAATAACCTCAACCAGTTCCGGCGGCAAAAATACGCCGTCTTTAAACGACAAAACCGCAAACCCTGAGGTATGCGGTGATGAGTTGTTTTCTGCGTAATCAAATTGCGGCCCGTGCGGGTTTGCTAGTGTTCCGGTGTCAACACCATATCTACGGCCATTATAATCCGACCAAGGCGTCACAGCGAGGCGGTGGAGATGTCCAGTGACAATAGAGCGCCCAGACTTTAACGTGTTGTTGTACGTTGCGTGAATGCCGTTGTGGTAGCGATGCTTGACCATCACATTTTCATTAATCATTGTGGACCATGTAAAGTCCCAGCGGTCAAACTTATCATCTAGGCGGCTCACAACGCCTTCAAATTCCCTTGCGTTAGCGCAAAGGGATTTATCAAAACGGGCGTCATGGTTGCCTACGTTCCAGATCTTGGCGCAACCCTTTGGCAGCACTTCTTCAATCTCGCTTAGGCGGTCCTGACAGGCCTCAAGTTCCTCCTTGACGGTTGGCAGTTCTGCCCAGCCTAAAGGCGCATGGCGGCTAACCCCAGCGCCATCAAATAGATCACCATTGGCAAACATGACGCGAGGTTTCAGTGCTTTGGTTAAAATGAGCAGTGCCTCGTTGGCAACTGTGCGCTCCTGATTTGGCCACCAATGCGCGTCCGAAAAGGCAATCGCGCATCCAGTGTCAATTTCAAGATCTATTTGACGCTTGTATGCACGACCTACGTCATCTGCATTCCATTTTGGTGGGCCTACGGTTGGAACGCTTTTTAATATTATTCCGCGATCAGCGAGGTCTTTGCGCTTTTGATAAACCAATCGCTCACGGCATTGAAGCATTAGGGCTACATTTTTGGGGCTTCCGCCAGCAGAGGCCCATGCGCGAATAAACTCATCGTCCGTGAAAATAGGCGCTGCCATTAAAATTTCCTTTGAAATTATTTCAAACGGGCTGATTTTTCCCACGCTTCAATAGCTAATCGGTGCTTTGTACTACAATCCGCATATTTCGTAATTATGTCAGTCTCCCAAAGCGCACGCTCAGGGTCGATTAGCGCCAATGGAGGATCTTGGAGAGTCGGGCAATTCGACGCTAGGTTTGCCGGAGGAAGCGGCATTGGCGTCACGGATACTGCTTTCGAGCAACCGGCGCACAGCGTCAGGAGCAGTGCAATCAGGAGAAACAGCAGGAGTTGTTTTGTATATTTCGCGTATGGTATAGGTGCGCTCTGCTGCCACCCCATTGGCTTGATCTCGTTGGGTTTCGTAGGTTTGCGAAATATCATCGACTATCTCCTGTTTTTTGACCCGCAGCTTTTCAGCTTTTTCTAGAGCCTTTGCATATGCCGCATCGCACTGCCAATCGCGGACCTTGTAGCCAGAGGCTACACCAATGACCAAAGCGCCTGCCAATCCATATATCATTACTGGGTTGATTAAAGCCATTCTGCATACTTCTTCGTCTTGAGCCTGCGGTCATCGAGGCCGTGTGTGCCCCCGTTGATACGTTTTGTGAGCGCGAGGATAGCGTCTTCACCCGTGCCTTGATCGCAGATCGACCATAGCTTGTTGCGGTCAAAGAACCAAAGGGCGCTTTCAAAGCAGAGTTCACCAGCAACCAGATCCGGATTAGTCATGACATCTGGCCGACTAATGTAGTTGGCAAAGGCTTGGTAATTGTCCTTGCCCGTAAGCTGAAGCGCGCCACGGCCACGATATTCCCATCCATCTCCGCTTCCTTCAGGGCCGTTGCCCATGCGGTTGGCATAGACACGATTAGCTATTTTTTGCGGTTGACGTTCATACGCTCTAGCCATTGCTTCAGTTGGGAAATACTTACCAAAGATGCCGCGAAGCCCTTTGGCCCCGTAGTTAAGGTTTTCGCTAAAGGCTTTGAATCCGCCAGATTCATGCGCTGTTTGAGCAAAGAAATGCGCTGCACGATTAGGCGATAATTTATAAAAAGCCGCAGCTTTCTTATATGTTCCCGGACCGAATGCACCATCTGCCGTTACTCCTATTTTCTGTTGAAGGTTTATAAGGCTCATTGTCCGGCACTCCGCCAGTCAGGGAAGTCATCTGCATCAACCACACCATCGTCGTTTACATCATAGCGCAGGTCGTTGCGGTACTTCTCCCACGGCTCCATATCATCGTCCTCTTCAGGAGTTTCAATAAAGACTGTACCATTTGGGTCATCGTAGGCCTTGGGTGCTTCTGGTTCCGGTGCTGGCTCTTCGGGTTCCAATGGGGTTTTAGGTTTGATACCTACGTTATTAAGACTTAGACCGCCCAGCAGGCCAACAAAAGCACCGACAATGGTATTGAACGCAGGGCCAACCAACTCAAAGATTTTGTCGTTATCGACACTATCATTAAACAGGCCAAACATTAGCGCACCGACAACAGCCACCATAAGCATAGCCAGCGTCAATACCGTAACGCGCAAAATCCATTCAACTGTATCCAAAGGCGCAGGGCGGTTGGCAGAAAATCCATCCCAGAAGCTCATGTTAATTCATCCTAAATGCAATTGCTGAAAGCAATGCGATTGTGAAGCCCGCACTACCGATCATGACGGCTTCAAGGCGCTTGATACGCAGTATGGTTTCGCGCCAGCGTTCAGCGCAGACGGCTTCGTGCGTGGTCAAGCGCAAATTTATCTCATCATCAATCATCTGTCTTCCTTTAAGTCATTACAATTGGTTTTGTGGCATCGACTACTGTCCCGAATAGTGTAGCTACAGGGGATGTTGTCAGGTTTATTGTAAAGCTCGTCTGGTTACTACCACTATTGTAAACTGGGGATTGTAAGTTGCCAACAACGGTCGTGCCGTCCACTTTTAGTGTATTAAAGAACCCGGCAGGTGCTCTTCTGTCACCTTGAAAAGAAACAGTATAAGTACTTGCGTTGCCGATACTTGTACCCCTTGAGTACACGGCTACGATTGTCACACCTTTAAAAGTCGCTCCTATTGGGGTTATGGAGCCGGGAGTGCCTTGAATACTGCTCGTCAGAAACCCATAATCGTTTATAAAAACTATACTGTTAATCTCACTTTTGCCGACATTGACAATATATGAGCCGTCTACAGCCCCACCCATCACTGCACACATCATGCCGGTCATTAGGTAATTCCTGCACCAGAGATCAAGAATGTGGGTGTAGCGCCACCGACCACACATAGAACAGATACCATGCCATTTGGTGCAAGGGTGCGCGGAGTGCCGGTGGTTGTGGTCCCAGCAATCCGAAGAACAACACCTGTTCCCGCAATAATGGTAATTGAGGTTGTGGCCGTGTTGCTGTTGACGATGACAAAGGCATCACCGGCAGAGAATATGCTAGGGTTAAGCGTGACATTGCTTGTGGTGTAGATATGCTTACCAACATCCCCAACCACTGCTGGGTACGCTGTGGTTTGCAAATTCTGGGGAAGCTGAAGATAGCCAATTGCCAGTGCGGTCCCTGTTACAGTGCTTGCATAGGTAGCTGTCGTAGCGGTTGTGGCGGTTGTGGCGGTTGTGGCGGTTGCGGCGTTACCAGAAAATCCTCCGATAAAATTTGGTGCTGCAAGGGCCACGAAAGATGCAGATGTCGTAGTTGCGCCAGCACCACCAGTGTTTGTCTGGCTAATTGTATAGCTTCCAGCACCGCCTGTCGTGCCAGATACTTGGGCAACAACTGTGACCGTTGTCCGATCAGTGAAAGTGCCGCCAGTAATGGTTCCAAGTGTCATCCCAAGCCGGATTGTGCCAGTTACCCCTGTAGTGATAAGGGTGCTTGCTGAGGCTGCGATTGTCCCTGTAAATGTCGCTGAATAAGTAGCAAAAGTAAAGTTTGCAGATGCGCCCAAAAGACCAGAATTGTTAAACTGAACCTGTGTGTTGCTTCCGGCGGCGGCAACGGAGGATGCATTTGTATCTGCAAGGCTAATATTGGTGCCGTCAGAGATGATTGCCGTTCTCTTACCTTGCGGAAGGACGAGGCTGGTTCCGCCGCCACCTGAAGATATGGAAATGGTGAAAGTGTTTGTACCAGTATTAACAACGTTGTTATAAACAAACCAGAAACCGCCAACAGCAGACGGAATTTGATACGTTACGCTGTTTGTCAGGGTTGCAGTTCCCGTTAAACTTGTCCCGATAATCAGGATCGGTGGTGTATATTCATCGGCTGTTAGAACGATAGTTCCGGATTGCGATTGGGGGTTCTTAATGGTCTTGCCACCAAAGGCAGCGTCAATGTCATTAAAGTTGGCATTGAGCGGAACATCCCAAGTGGGGCTTGTAGAGTTATATGCCGGAAGGGCGAGGTCTTTGTTTGCTGTTGCCACCATTTTAAAATTCCTTAAATTGCCTTCTGAGCCACATCTAACGCCCTTACAATAGCTTGGTCAGGTTGTTGCAGCAATGTCTTTGTACCGCTATCCTGCGACCGCTTGACGGCCTTGTAGCGGCTCATCAGTCCTTGGACCAAGGGCTCGACGCTGGAGTGAACCGCGCCACCCTTTTTGTACGCGATCCGACCGCCTTTAGCCTTGCCACCAAGTATGGCTGGCATGTTCTTGGACCACCACTTTGCGGTTTCACCCTTTTCATCACCAAAGGTTTTTAAGGCGCTTTTTATTGCGGGCTGCGTGTAGCTTGTAATGGTTTCATTAAGGTCATTGATTGCATTTCCGGCTTGCGATGTAACGTAGCGCGTTGCAGCCTTGGTGGCGTTATCAACCACCTTGGATACTGTGGGGCTTGTGGCGACATTGCGCTTACTGAGGGCCCTGCCTGTGGCATCTACGGCCTTTTTGGTTCCATAGCCACCGGCTACTACAGGGGCTAAAAGGCCAAGCTTGGCAAGGGCTGCGGCGCTTAGGCCATCATTTAATAATGCATAGGTAGCCGCAGTGCCAATACCCGATCCCGCTACCAAGTCCCCGATCCGCTTTCCTATTTTACTAGCCTTCTTTTCTCCAATTTTAATGCCCTGTGTCGCGGCGTCAATTAGATTTATCCCGCTGCGATGCATGGTGCTTTCCGCAAGATCACTAACATTGCCAAGCATTTTTTGGCCCTGATCCCAGCCATCCATAAGGATTTTACGGCTTTCTGTTGGAATAGCCCCTAAGCGTTTTGAAAAATCACCAAAACCAAATTGCCCCTTTGGTCCCGCAAGATGCTGCATAAAGCCGTTTTGAAGGCTTTCCCAAGTTTGGTCAGCGCCATTAGCTTTAAGGGTGGATTTCATAACGCGCAGAGCCTTAGGTCCAGCATTAAGGACGGCATCCATAGCCGTTTCTGGAGCCTCTGAAAGCGTTTTAGAGAAAAATTTCATGGTGTCGGACAATTGGGGAGGCACATAATTTGTGTATGCCACAAAGTCATCGATTGCATTTTTAGCTGTAGATGCTGGATTTAAATCACCAGCAAGATCGTCAAACCTCTGACGAACCCCAAGTGCGGTTTTAGCTGCCGCATCACCTAAATATTCGTAACCCTCTTGGCCAGCTTTCATGATTCCGGCGGGAAGCTTTACACCAAGGTTGTACGCATATTTTGCGGCGTCCTTAACAGCGGCAGGGCTGATGGCGTCACCGACCTTATGCGCGGCTCCCCCTACGAGGGCACCCAAGCCCGCTTGTTGGAGTGCGGGCAAGCCGTAACTTTTTCCCGATAGAAAGTCCTCAAGACCTGTTCCGCCTTGTGTCAGGCCGAACGCCGCCCCCTGCCCCATAGAAGAGAGGATGCCCTGACCGATTTTGGACGCGCTAGAGGCAGCGCCCGGTAATGAGCCAATAACAGAGCGCGGTAATGAAGCAAGAAATCCTGCCCCAGTACCGAGCATAGATGCTGTTGGACTTTCTACGTTGCTGCGCCTTTGTACGCCCTTTGCGGTAGTAACAAGGTCGCCATATGATTTGTCACTAAACGGCTTTGCCATCAAAGCAGCCAAATATGGTTGTGTTCCCAAAGTTGCCATGTCAGCCGCATTACTTATGAATGTTCCAAAAGCTCCAAGCTTGGGATTATACTCTTGTTCAAGCTCTGCTTTTATTTTTGCTGCGCGCTGGTTTGTTTCCCTTAACAGGGCAGCACGTTTTTCAAAAGGTAGGGCGTCTATCCCGGCCCTGTACTTTTCCAACTCCGTTTGCTGGGGCGCTGGCTCATTAAATCTTGACCCATCCCCCGGAGGCGGAAGGGTTGATATGCTTGGATCAAAAGCGGATGGTCCTCCAACCCCATCTCCCTTCGGAGGCAGGGGCGGGGGCGGGAGGCCGTTTGGATTGTACGCATACTCATCCATGCTTAATTCCTTACATTCCGTTAACTAAGTTGAGAACACCAGCGGCTCCGCCAATGCTCCTGTAGTTTTTATCAAAATATTGACGTGCGGTTTGATTTCCAATGTTAAATTTAAGGCTTGGGTTGGCCCTAATTTGATCCGCAAGCTTTTTATTGTTGCTGAAATAGAAGTCGGCCTTGCTGCGGTCTACCCAGTACTGCGGTGGGTATGTTTCCCTAAATGCAACTCCACGTTGGCGTGGATTGCCCTTATAGTTAATGCCAAATTGATACTCTGCATCAGCGGCTTTATTTGCCTGCCGCACACCAGAGATCAGACGTCTTGCACCCTGTTCTGTGTTTAACAGATTGGGGCTTGAACCAACAAACTGTTCCATAACCTTGTAGCCCGCAGTGCCAATAAATCCGGCTGTTAAGGCATCACGAAGACGGTTAGCTGACTTTTGTGCATCTTCAGCACTTGCAATTTTATTTGGATCAAAAAATGCCGGAAGCCCGAAAGCTGCTGAAATTTGATTGAGGGAAGCGCCGTATTTAACAATTTGGTCTGCAAAAGGACCTTGGAATCCGGCTGGAAGCTGGTCAACCGCTTTTTCAAATTCTTTCAAGGTCACTAGCGCATTGTTGTTCTTCTGCGCTTGCTCACCAAGTCGCGTGAGTTCTTGTGCGCCAACCGTTGCGGCCTCAAGTGCTTCCGCACCCAACGCTTCAGGTGGGAATTTCTTGTCTGTATATGAAAGCACAGCATTAGCCAGTTCAGTCTCTCCTGCCAGCATCAAGGCATTGGCCTGTTTACGCAAAGTTGCCTCATCTGCATTATAATCAATTGCGCCCATAGTAACTGGCCCCTTGGGCTCAGTTGGCGAAGGAGCAGTGGCAGGGGCACCATCCGGTGATGGCGTGGCAGCGCCAGTCGCCGGAGCAGTCGGTGATGCACCTGACGCATTAGTGCCTGTATTTGGCACTTCTCCAGCAAGGTTAAACTGGTTCATTTTTGCCAATGCTTGGTCGTACAGGCGATTAAGATCTGGGTCCTTTTTGCCCAAAGCATCTAATGCGTTAATTGCATTGCGGGCGTACTCAACCCAGATCTTCAACGTATTCGCACCTTGGGTCATTGCATTTTGCCAAGCTGCCTTGGCCTCAATTGCGCCGTTCGCGGCCTGCTGCTCTGTCGCACGGGCTTGCATTTCCTGAGCAGCCGTCTTACGGCCTTCAAGCTCAAATGCGCGCTGCCCTTGGAATGCCTGCGCCCCAGCGCCAAGGCCAGATGCCAATGCTACGCCAAGGTTTTCTGTTGGCGCAGTGCCAAAAGCAGCAAGGCCCTGCAACGCAGCAAGCACGGCGTCAGTTTCACCATGAAAGAGGCGTGGAAAAAATTTCTTTGTGCTGGGATCATAGGCTGGCTTGATCTTCTTTTCAGGCGCTGAGGTACGGGCTAACCCTGCTACAGGTGGCGTACCAGCAACATTAGAAGCCGGACCAATAGCACCCTTATTTGCTACCAAGTTAGGGTTTGCACCAACAAGACCCGGCGCAATAGATGGCACGCCAGCAACGTTAGGTTTTCCAAGAAGCTTAGAGGCAACAGGGTCTGGCTTATCAACAGTTAGCCGTGCCAGTTGCTCTGGTGTGGCCGTGGGTATTTGCGCGGCTAAACCTGCTTGCATAGGCTTTATTGCTTCTGGTTTAAGCCCACCCATTCCGGGTGCTGGTATAATGTCTTTAAATTCTATACCTTGCATAGCCCTTTGGAGATCAGCTTTTTCCGCCTCTTTGCGTTTGTTTTCTTCAAAATCAATTTGCTCTTGCTGCGATTGTGAATAGGTTGGCGTAACAGCGCCCGCATCCTGATAGCCATCACGGCCAGCAAGACCGCCTAATGCGCGTTCTTGGCGGCTCAGGCGCTTTGCCTGCTGCCCCATGTAATTATGCGCCCAATTAATAGCGCCACCGACAGTTGGGTTCTTTCGCAGTGGTGGGTTAGCATTAATTGCCTCTTGGCTAACATACCGGCTTATTGGCGCGCTTGGATCGGCGTTAAGCACTTTGACAGCGGTATCTGGGCCTAAGAAGTGGGCAAGATACACGTTACCGGCATCCGCCCGGTGTCCACCACGCTCAATAATTTTGGCGTTGTTTGCAATAAACCTTGGGCCCATTTCCGAACTAATTGAGGCTCCTTCTGGGCTGTGCTTTAGGTTAACGATCTCACGGTCGGACATACCTTTTGCACGGTCAGGATAGTTTTTGCGGAATTCTCCAACAAATGTGCTGTCAATAAATTGATATGGACCTTTTGCTGAAGACGAAGGGTTCTTGCCCGTGCCCTCACCAGCATGGATAAGGCGCGCAATTTGAGTGATGCCTGTTGGCAATGGTGCGCCTTCCATAGGCGCATTAAGACCAGCTTCAGCAAGCTTAGAAGGCATCTTTGGGGTACCCGGTTTTGTGGCTTGCGCCTTAGCCATAATTTTCTTAGGCGCGGTTTCATTGGGTGCCATAGGCCCGCGCTCAAGCATATTTTCAGCGGGTGGAGGCGATGCATCAGCGGCACCAAGGCCCTGATTTTCATCGTGCAAATTATGCAGATTGAAATAGCGTTCCTGATCAAGACGATCTGGGAAATTAGCCATCTTTGCAGCAAGCGGATTAAGTTTGCGGCGGATGGCAACAAGGCCGGGGCTGACAATTTCCTCTTCAGGCATTCCGCCTTCAGCAAAATGGCCACGGCGCATAGCATGCTGCGTTGCGTCATGATAATCAACGGTCTTCATGCCATGATCATGATCGACAGCATGAGGCCTGTGATGCTCGACCTCTTGCGCGATCAGACCAATCTGAGTGCGCGGGTCGCCCTTATAATTAAAGCTATGAACCTTCTGGCCATCAAAAAGCTCACCGATTGGGCGAATGTTTTCCTTCATGCGCTCATCAGAGAAGATCTTGCCAATCGCGCCAAGGCCCTTCTTAACAATTCCGCCACCGGGAATAAGGCTGGAAGCCAATCCTGCCACTTGGCCGATAGCCTTCCCAGTTCCACCACCGCCACCGCCGCCATCACCTTGGGCGGTCATAAGTTGGCGCGGTTGTGAATTTGATTCCGGAACAATGCTGTCGCCATTGGAATAAGGCAGCGAACCGCCCATGTCGCGGTGAATGCGACCGCCTTGGTTCATCATGCCCGCAATGCTAGACGCAATTTTTACAATTTGGCCAAGGTCTTTTAATGATTCAGAACCAGAGTTGGTTGGCTCAACGGAACCACTAGCCACAGCAAGCTTTTGCGCGGGCGTTCTTTCTCCAAATTTCATTTCTGCTTTTGGTGCGTCGATTTTGACCGGTGCCATTGAGCCGTTATTAGCATTCGGTTGAGCGGCGAGACCTGTAGGTTCTGGCTTACTTGCTTCCAAAGCAGCCCTTGCAAGACCAGTTTCTTCTTCCCGCTTTTTAGCTTCAAGGTCCTCAATCTCGCCGCCGAAAGCTTTCTCTTGCTTATCCAAAACGCCAACGGTTCTGCCAAGATTGGCAAATGAATCAATGGCATTGGCAGCATCAGCGGCTTCATTAGAGGGATCTTCTTGCAAGCTTCTCGCGATCATCAATTCACGAGCTTGAGAATCCTGTGTAGGAATGCCCTGCATCCCATTAATGCCACGTCCTGCGGCAATTGCATGAAGCTGCCTATACAACTCAGCCATGTATGCAGGATCAACGCCAGCCAAGCCGCCATCTGCAAAGCCTTGACCGGCCTGCATGGGGTTTACGCTGCCACCCATGCTGTTTACCAAACCGCCAGCATAGAAATGGCCGCGATCAGCAGCTTTGTCTGTTGCCTTATCGTAATCAACCGTGCGGTAGTTATTGCTGGAACCGACAGCGTTAGGATGATGGTGTTCGACTTCCTGCGCGATTAGACCAATCTGAGTGGTTGGGTCGCCTTTGTAGTTATAGCGATAGATGTGCTGGCCATCATAGGTCTTACCAACCTTCTGAATGTTTTCCTTTAGGCGCGCATCGGAGGCAAAACCACCCGGCTTAGTTGTTGTCGTTGTCGATCCGGAAAGAGCGCCAAGGTTTCCTGCGATGTCAGCCTCAAACTTAGCGGTCTGAAATGGATAGGATTGCTCTTCTTTAAACTGGTTAAGTATTGCTGTGTCTAAAGCCTGATTAGTTGCCTGCTCCACCTGACCGGCATTCATTTGAGCTTGACCGCCTGCAATTGCAGAGTTTTGGGCAGTTGTTCCAAGGGCAGCAACATTTTGCCCCGTAGTTGCGAATTGGTTAAAGCCCTGCTGGCCAAGCGCCGCCATGCGGTCAGCCGTCTGTTGCTGCGCCGTGCGGTTTGCCTGTTGCGCGGCAAGGTTAACACCCTGTTGCCCGACAGCCGTGTTCAGAGCATTGTTATAACCCTGATTTAAAAGGTTGCTGAAGATCGATGCATCAGCGAGACGCTGTTGCTGCTGAAGGTTTGCAGCGGCAATGCCGCCACGATCACCGCCAAAAGCGCCTTGGCGAATAGCATTACCGGTCTGGCCGGACATGGCATTCTGGTTCTGCTGATTAAGCAAACCAGCAGTGCCCTGCAAAACGTTTTGAAGATATGGCGACATGTACTTGTTAATGGCTTCGCCGTTGATGTCGCTTGCATTGACATCCTGACCGCCTTGATACGCATAGCCGGTGGCAGAATTAAGATAATCCTGCCCCTGATTAAGGCCAGCGCCGTATGCATTACCGGCATCAGCATAATATGGCTGCGCCTGATTGGCGGCAGCATTAATGTTTGACATCCCAGATCTCTGGGTTTCGGTCAGTGGCGCAACAAACTCCCCGCCATACCTTTGGAATGGCTTGGCAGCAGCAGCCGAAGCACGGGCATTGATGGCATTATACCGCGCAAGCACCTCAGGTGGGATGCTGATTGTCTGTGTACTTTTAGATCTCTTGCCCATTTAATGTTCCATTCTGGAGTTTCTGCCAGTTGTCGCGCCATAGAGAAAAAAAGCGCCGCTTGGTTTCCCAAACTCTCTTTCATACATCCTTATCTTAGCTTCAGTCCTGAAGTTGGACAATACACCAATTATTAAAGGAATTCCAAGAGTATCAGATACTTTTTTACTAAATGCACACAAACGCCTTGCACGTCCGCCTTTTGCGCTGCGGAATTTGGGGTGAATAAAAATAGCCCTTTCTTCAACAACAGGCACGTCTGAGTACCACATCTCACCAATGCGAAGAACAACAATACCTTCAATTTGGCCACCTTTAGGGCCAATCAAGCCAATAATACCGTGATCTTGGCATAGGGCTGGATAAATTTCTTGAACCAGTTTTGTTGGACTTGCGTCAAGAAAACCATTCTCTTCAGTTGCTTGCATGGCAACAACCATAATGTCATCAATGTCCTCAGGTGTCCCAATACGAATATGAAGGTCATCCGGGTTTGTCTTATCTACCATAACTAATCCTTTTTAGGTCCGGGAAGATTTTGAAGCGTCTTCACCGTTTCTCTACGCATACGTTTTACAAATTCATCAAGGACACGGTGGCCAAGCTCAAGGTTACCACTCCCAATACCTAACACTTCCTCAGGCGAGATAACATGCTCACCACCAGCAGCAACAATAGGAACCGTTGCGGCACCACCCTCAGCCTTACCCGGCAGAGGTTCATTGTATGGCGTGTCAGACTGCCCATAAGGCTGTGACCCCTGCTCATAAGGGTTCCCAGAAAACATCAGGCGCATGATCTTAAAGCCAGCCATTGTATTGCCCTCACCAGCCGCAGAGACGATGTCTGCGGGGATGACATATGAACCTGACGGCACATGCATGGGAAGATGGTCTGTGCGGCCCGCTACGGCGCTGTGGATCGGTCCTGTGTGAACTACTTCTCCACCTGTCGCACGAGCCTTGCGCGCAGTTGAAAGCGCCGCTGCAATAGCTTGGTCACGGGGATGGCCAGCATTGATCATTTCGGAGATGTTCCCGCTGATGGCTTTTTGAGATTTACCCTTTGAAAGTGGCATACTGGCCTCACGAATAGCTAACGGAAAGAATTTGACCTGTGCCGGGAACCACAAGTATGCCTAACGCAACAGGAAAGTTTAATACTGTAACGCCGACAGTGTTAGGGATAACAAACACGGTTCCAGTTGTGACCGCTGTTGTGTTAGAATCATAAATAGATCCAGTAGTAGATCCAGCAGTTGTAACTATAACCGTGCAAACACGTCCTGCGTTGGGAAAAACTAGCGTGGCGGTTGATATGTCTACCACATTTCGCACACCAGTTACGTTTAAAATCGCCTGAGATATTGCGCTCAAACCGGTAGCAATATTTTGGGCTGCTGATAGAACGTCTGAAACTGAACGCATTAGAACTTCCCATCCTGCTGAAAGCGGTAACGAATGTTACCAATACGCCAAAAACTGCCAAGGTCATTACTTGATATTGTGATTGAAACCAACCTACCTCGAAAGCGTGGAGTGATAAAAGTTGTATTTACGGTCACGGGATAAGGGCCAAAAGCGGTTGGCGTTTGCCCCGGATAATCAGTAACGTTAAATGTAATGTTGACGGTGGCGGACTGCGCTCCGCCATATTCGCCCCACTTCATATCTGGCCATACTTGGTCAACAAATGTTTTCACGTCACCATCAGACATGGCGTAATAGCCAGTTGTAAAGCTGGACGGGATAACAGCACCATCAGCGTTGTTAGATGTTTCATGTTGGTACAGATAGCGGTTGGTAGGATCTGCTCCAATCGGCTTACCGGCAACGGATTGATCGATCCAAGCTGAACGAGGCAATGTGCCATAATCCCACTCTAAAAGAGCGGTGTTGAGCTTGACATATGCTGTCACCTCTCCACCACTGCTTCTTGTTGGATAATACCACGTCACTTCGTTAAAACGAGAATTGACGGCAGCGCGAATTTTATCAACTTGAGTCGTATCAAGGTCTTGGAAAATAACATCCCAAACAGGGCATGGGACCGGTTTTACACCATTACTTGCAAGGGTAAAAAACTGAGATCCGCTCATCCAATAAACAACGTCATTGATGATTGCGGCTGCTTTGTGGCCAACAAGGCCACAGCCGAAGCCCATTTCATTAAAGGAATAAACGTATGGCTGGCCAATATACTGCATAGTCCAAAGGCCAAGATCGGTCCAGACAAGGCCCTGTTGAGGCCCCTGCAAACAGCCAACAATCTTTGAGCCGCGAGGAATGCGATAAGACCCGGCTTGGTTTGTGTACTGAGCAACCCAAGTGTTATAATTATTTGCATCACACCAGCGAATTAAAAGCGGATCTTGAATACCTGTAAATGTTGACCCCCAAGCAATGATCTGTCGCTGTGGCATGGCCACGAACATCCCGTCATTAACGGGAGGCGCAGTAGGAATAACAACAGCCGTCTGCTCCCCTGCCGTGGGGCTCCAAATGTATATAGGTTGGAATATTGCCTGATTTTCAGGAGGGAAAAAAGTTGTAGGACATGCAACAAGAAGCTCTCCCCAGTTGTCTAACGTCCAATCATCGCAACCTATGTCTGCCCCATTGGTTGGCGTAATGGGAACGCCAGTTCCATAACCACCAATGCCATAACCACCAACGCCATAGCCAGTGCTTGTAATTGGAGCACCGGTACCATAGCTGTAAAGATAGCGCGCATTGCCGCCATTTAATGAGAAAGATGCAGATGTTACAGACGCGCTTGATCCACCTGTGTTTGTCTGGCTAATTGTATAACTTCCAGCACCGCCTGTCGTACCAGATATTTGGTTAACAATTTTGACCGTTGTTGATGAGGAAAAAGTGCCGCCAGTAATGGTGCCAAGCGTCATTCCAACTTCAATTTTGCCAGTTACCCCTGTAACAACTAAGATGCTTGTTCCAGCCGCAATCGCCCCTGTTGAAAATGTCGCTGAACTAGTTGACGTGGCTTCGTTTCCGGCAAAGAATTTAAAGGTATTGGTAGTTAGGCCATCAGCAAGGACGATATAGTTTCCAAAAAGAACAATACCGCCAACAGTTGTGGCAACAAGAACTGGGAAGGTGCTACCTTCTACATACCCGTGATTGGCTAAAGTTACTGTAACCAAATTTGTGGCATTTGTAGTTGCAAAACTTGGTATTGTTGGTGAGGTTGAAGAAGTTGTGGCAGCAATAGGATTACCCAAAACATCTATAGCCTGAATTGCGTAACGCGTGTTATCGACTGTGATGCACGGGTAGAGGCCGAACAAGATTACGCCACCAATACTGATCTGTGTTTGAATATAAACAGAATCGTAAGTCGTAATGCCGGTTGTGGTCGCATCAGTTATGGTAAATATGGTTGATCCAGCCACTGACTGCACTGCCGGAGCAATGTTATCTGTGGAACTAGTTGGGGTAATTGGATCTAATGTCCCATTTGTAATGATGGAAAGGTTTGAGTAAGTTTGACCTGAAACACGCTCAGTACCAACGGCAAGATGTGCCATAGCATTGGTGTCCGCCCAAGCCAAAAGTGAGCGCACCTTTGCCACCATTTGGCTTGGATAATATCTAACCCATCCGCCAATCTTTTGAACTAAGCCAAGGCCATTGCGGTCAGAAATAAACCGGATCAGGTTTGATTCCGAAATACCTGCCTCATTCAGGGCTGGCGTTTCGGTAACATCAACGCCCGGTTTTAATTTAACTGATGCGTGAGGCATAGTTGATTACCTTGTCGGCGTTGCTGCGGGCGATACTGAGTCTGAAGACCATGCAGATCCTTCAAACTTCTTCCTGTACTCTTCAGGAACAGCACCTTGTTTGAGGACCTGATATTGAGCCTCATACGACTGAGCCATTGCAGGGTCATCGCTTTCACGGCCAAAGTTGCGTTGGAACGCACTAATGTAAATCATACTGGCCATGATAAGCATATCGGGAAGATTTGTGCTTATGAAAGATGTTCCCGTACCAATGGTCGGATAACCGTCACCACCAATTGTTGGATAAAGCGTCTGGAGCCTAGCTGTACCTGTAATTGTCAAAGGGTAATTTGAGTTAGGGTATGGGCCAACAATGATGTTGTTAGCGTTGTTTCCGCTGGTTTCGGCATCTCCACCATACATGGCAAAAAACTTTGGGACTCCAGTGCTGCTAGAGTCGTTGTAAACATTTTGTAAAAATTCTTTTGCGGCTGGGAGCAAAGGTATTTTTGCTGTTCCAGACGTTACGGAAATTGTCTGCACTGTAACAAAATCATTTGAAGAAATGCTGAATTGGTTGTTACCAGTGGTTAAGCTGTACACTGTGTTCTGGCTTTGCGATGGCAGAAAGTCCAAGTCGCGTTGAATGCGAAGCTCTGCGTAGTTTAGCATCTGCGGGATGATGACATTAAATTCAGCGTTTGTGCCAACAACAATTTGGTTGCTACTGCTATTGGTCACAGTTTGATAACCCACAACGGCCATGTTGGCGATCTGGGTTACATAGCCATTGTAAGTGAGCGGCGTTGTCTTGGGTGTTGCTGACATGGCGTCCTGCTACAATAAGGGTTATTGTTGAGTTCTACCAAATATCAATGCAATGTTCTAGTGTAGATAATCAATCATTTTTTTCGGTCATAAGCTTTAGGTTTTCAAGCAACCGCTCATTATTTGGGTCTAACTGGATGGCTAGTTCGCATTGTTCAATGGCTGCTTCTTTCATGCCAAGGTTCCAAGCTGCAATGCTTGCATAGTCATGTGGCTTTGATCCCCACACCTCAGGATCGACCGTATAGACCAATTCACGGTCTTTTATGGCCAATGCAGATAGCGCAGCGCCGTAGCATTCAGCCCACATATGCCTTTCATATGTTAGCTTGGC
>Ga0114973_10000093_pt1 | contig 55569 bp, 80 predicted proteins | sample M_140807_MF_Meta_FD_87025 | JGI IMG/M metagenome (GOLD analysis project Ga0114973, IMG submission 87025) | Freshwater microbial communities from Lake Montjoie, Canada to study carbon cycling - M_140807_MF_MetaG | ecosystem: Environmental > Aquatic > Freshwater > Lake | place: Lake Montjoie... | reverse complement strand
TGATTTACAAGGACTTGCGACTTTCAATAAAGTCCAACTACCATCTTTGTTGTCTTGCCAATCAATCGTATCACCAATTTTCCATCCCATCTTCTTTAAAAGAGAATCTGGTAATTCGATATATTGGTATCCATCTTGCTCTTTGACTTCTAAAATATGAGGTTTTTTCTTCATTTTAAATCTGTAATAGGTTCTAGGTTGTCAAATAAACTTAATTTCCTTGCTCTTTCTTGAGGAGTATCATTCATTACTGATACTTCTTCTAAACCATATTTTCTTATTGCGTCATTGACTACTTGACCAGCATAATCTTCGTTTTCATAATAACCTAAAAACTTACCTTTTCCATTCAGCGTAATCCTTGTTTCCCATTTTTTTCTTTTAATAGACCAAAATACTCCTTTATGTCTTGATGTTAAACCACTTCTTTTATCTGTATTTCTACCATTCTCACTCTTAGTTAATTCTCTTAAATTTTCTATATTATTATTTTGAGAATTTCTGTCTTTATGATCTACTAGAGGTGGTAAATATCCGTGATGGTAATAGAAAAATAAACGATGGACTTTCAATTTTGTTCCGTTAAAATTTATTACATAATATATACTATCGTTTTTCTTACTACCACTTGAAAAAAATTTGCATTTTTCTCCAGAAGAAACTTTAAATATCTCTTGTTTTTCTAAATCTATAAATAAATCTTTATTCATTTCTTCGACTGAAGCCCACAGATTTTTTATGAGACAATCAATTTTATTTTTATTATTTTTCTTCATCTTGGTGTTAAAATCCTTATTAATTTTCTAATACCTTTCCATCGTAGCCAATCTAATAATCGTATAATACGACCTATTAGAGCATCAAGTTTCCATTCAATAAGATTCATAGTCTTAACATAATATTTAAAGTAAAAACTATAAACTGGACATTTCATTTTTCTTTCGTGATCGTCTAATTGTTTTTTAAATTGTTCGTCTAATTCTATTCTTGTTCCAGATGAATTTTTTTCTATGGGCTTAATTAAGGATATTTCTGTTAATAAACCTTTAACTACAACACATTTCCAATCTGGAAACCAATCATAGCTTTCTTTATCTTGACCAAGAACATAAGTTCCAAAAGTAAATGTTCCAGTATAATCATCCCTAAAGATTTCTTCTCTACTATCTTCTACCAATTTATTCTTATTAAAAAATTCACCAAATCTACTACCATCTTTTACATAATCTGGATTATCTTCCCAATGGCTAGTTATTTTTAATTCAAACAACCTATAATCACGGATAATATAAGTAGCCATTACATTATCTTCTAATTCTTTTGTTTGAAATTCTTCTTTCTTGAAGTCAATATTAAGAGCTTTTAACTCATCATTAATAGGTAAATCTTGCTCAACCTTGATATAATTAAACATTCCCATATAATTTATATTACAAATAATCTCTTTTCTTGTCAATATTATTAAACTTGAGGCATCCTTGATGTTCGTTAGTTAATAATCCATTTCTATGACTTTCTGGATTACTACAAATTCCCCAATCCTCACCTAAACTTCCACGAAGGGGAATAAAATATCCACATCCACAAGAACAATCTGGATAATCCATATTTTCCTTTTCCCATTTTTTTAATTCTCCAAAAGGTTCGTAATCTTCTGGCTTTTTAATTACTAGATTTAATAGTCTATCGTGTTCTTCCATAAAAATTAGTTAAAATTAAACAAACTCCAATTAATGTTGCAGTTTGTATGTTTCCTTTGCATACATTATATACCATACCGATTGATAATGCAAGTTTAATTATGTTCATATAGTCTCCAATTTAGATATTTCTAGATTATAACAATCTGCTTTAAATCTCCAACCAAAAGTAGATTTTTCATCGACCTTGCCTTTTTCACAAAATCGTGCTTCATTGAAATAATCTGCTTTCTTTTTCTTGCCAAGAATCCACGCTTTAGAAAAATCCTCTAATACTCTTACAAAAAGATAATAGTCACAATTTTGTTTTGTATTAAAATCTGAAACGCTACAATCGTATTCTCGCCTTGGCCTTGAAGTGCAACGCTTTGTTTTCACTTCGTAAGTAGTATGATCTTTCTTAACATCAAAATTGTAATTGTCTGGTTCTTCTGCATTTAAATATTCTGCAACAATTAATTGCCCAATATAACCAGCAATATTTCCCGCACCTTCTGTAATAGAATTATTTAATTTGCCAAGTTTTGTTGCTCTTAACTTTGCTTCTGTTAAGATTTTATTTGATACTTGTAATTCTATCATAAGTATTACCAATGATGAATTGCATTTATGATAAGCACAATATTGGCTATCACGCCTAAAACAACTACAAATAATTCATATAATTTATGTGTCATAGTTTAGCGAATGATTGTTCTTTCATCTTTAATTCAAAGTCTACATCTATGTTATCATAACCATAAGTATTTGGCAAGAACTTTGCGTAGTCGGCGTGTTTTCTAGGATTCTTATGACCATCAATGCTTTCTGAATAATGAAATAGTGGAGTATGATTACCCCAAGTAATTCGGGCGAGATGAAATGCTTCTTCTTCTGTTAAATTATCTGGATGACATTTGTGATGAAGATAATCGAAAGTAATAGGAATATTAGAAACAGAATGAAAATGCTTGATAAGTTTCTTAACTGACCAGCAAGTGTCCTTATCGTCATTCTCAATAACTAATCTAGATTTAACATCATCTGATAGTCTTTGAAAGTTGCTCATAAACTTTTTTATTATATTATTTAAATCGCCTTTAGAATTATGTATGTGCATATTCATAGGAGAATCATAGTTAAGAGGACAACCAATTTGCGTCATAAACCAACCATAATGATTTAATTCTTTGATTGTTTTAGTTACTGCATTATCGTTATCACTTGCAAGAACATTAAATTCAGAGGGATGGCAAGATACTCTAACATTTCTAGATTGTATTAGTTTCTTGATACTATCAAATGATGCTAGTATTCTGGTATAATCTGGTAAGTTTTCCAGCTTAACATCTGCTTTATCATAAGTGATAAGAGGAAATAGATCAGAAGAAATTCTATAAGTATGATTATGGTCTGCACAATACTTGATATAGTGATATGTAGTAAGCATATTGTTTAATATTCTAGAGGAAAGGGTAGAAAGAGCTTCCTTTCTATCCATAGATGAGAAACGAGCATAAGTCATAGTATTGAACTTGATAGGATTATCTTGTTCAGTTAGACTTAATACAATACAACAAACTCCTTTTCTCATAGTAAGAGTATATTACTCTTTGTTAAATCTGTCAATACTCTATATATTATTTGTAAATATATGTAGCTGAACCATCTTTGTTTTTTAATTCTTTTTTAATCAACGACTTATCTTTTTCGTCTGACCAGTTTATACTATCATAGTTTTCCTTAAACCTATTAGAGAAACAATTTCTTGGTTTATCACCTTTTCCAGCACCATTATTTGCACTTTTTTCGTTCATATATTTGGCTTTTTTTCGTTAGCAAATATGACTATATTTGGCTTGATCTCGTTAGCAAATCAATAGAAATTATAATTTCTAGAATTTTGCTCCTCCCATAATCTGTCTGCTTCTTTTTTTGTTAAATTATATATTCTTATTTCTTCTGAAGTTGCTTCTCTTTCTACTCTATTCAAATATTTCTTTGAAAGAGTGTGAGTTTTTAACTGATGATATTTAAAATGATAAAGTCCGTCATCTTTAGTATTCACTAATTTTGTATATTCAACATACCTAAATGGCATATCTTCGCCTTGGATTTTGTAAAGTGTTCCTCTTTTCAGTTCTATATTTGGCGAATTTTCGTTAGCAAATACATTCTTATTTGGTGAAATCTCGTTCACAAATTCACTTAATTGTTTGATTTTATCTTTTGAAATAATCACTTCATCATCGTAAGGAACATCTTTAATAATTATTTGCCAGATCCATCTTAGCTTTTCACGCCAAGTTTTAGTTCTTGGTTTAAATCCTCTTTGATAAAGAGAGATGTATAGTAGTCCATCTTCATCATAATTGAATTTAATACCTTCTGAATAACAATCACATTCAAGAAAAAGTTCTTTGCTCATAAGACCATTATATTCAACATATAAACTATGTCAAGTTTATATATTTGGGATTTTTTCGTTAGTAAATATTACTTTGTAAAATCACCAAGATCACGATCAAAAGAAAACTTGCCAGTCTTTTCTACAAGACCTTCGTAAGTTTCTTCTGTGCATCCAGCCATTTCAGTAAATGGTGCGACTACTGCGAAAATTCCAAAAGCACCAATTGTAGCTGCGGTTGAAATTGGACGAACAATTACGAGATCTCCAGCGGATAAGAAACCATCTGCTACTGGAGTATTTTCATTTGATGCTCCAACATCAGCAAGACTAACTGAGGCAAATGTCATAGACAATAATAGAGCTTTAATTTTATTCATAATATATATTATAGTGTTTATTTTAAGAATGTCTAATAAATTTCGGGGCGAGTAGGATTCGAACCTACGAATGAATTTCTCCATCGGCAGTTTAGTAAACTGCTGTTTTCAACCACTCAACCATCGCCCCATTTAATATTAAAATAAAATTCTAAATCATTGTCTATTGGAGCTAATTTATCTTCATTATATATTTTAGCGAAAATTTTTTGTTCTTTCAAGTATTTAATGTTTAAAATGTTAATTTTAATATTGTCTATTTCTATTTCTGTAATTATATCTTCTTTGCTTTCTAATGCTTTATTTCTTTCGTTTTGTGTTACAGGAATATATTTAGAGTATTTTGCAATAATATCATTTCTTTCATCAAGAAATCTTTGGGTATATATTTGTTTTAACATATTTTTTTTATCATACGGATCTTCAATAAAAACTAAATGTCCCATATGCTCTTGGTTTTTAACTAATTGAAACATTTTTTGACTTCTAGATATTGGTATGAAGCATTTTTTAACAATGTATTTTTTAGAAAAAAAGTTTATCCAGAAGTCTATATCTTTATCGTCCATGTAGAAATCAATATCTTTATAACATCTATAGAATTTTTTAAAATATAAAGCTATAGCTAAAGACCCTCGAAGAATGTAAAATTTTTTAGTATTAATTACATCACTTAATATCGAAGCTAATTCTTTATTCTTTTCGCAATAGAATTCTTTATCGGTAAACAAGTTCATTTAATTTTTGCTTGGCTATTTTATTATAATCATTCCATATCCCATTTCTATCGTGATGTATGATTTGATTTTTTTTATCTTGAATTTCTCCAACCATTTCCCAATTTTGTCTTAACATTTTTTGCGTAGTTAATTTTCCATCACATAGTTTATAAAACTTTTTATCTAATATAAGTTCCCAAGCTTTATTTAAATCAAATAAGTGATAAGATGGCAAAGGGAAAAATCCATCTTTGTCAAAACCGAAAAGATTGCAAGATAAATCATAATAATAAGATGTAGGACAATAGTGAAAATATAAACCATTTATCCGTCTTTTAGGTTCTTCTGAATCATCCAAACGAATAGTTTCATTTTGATTTAAAATGGTAGCGTCTGAATCTGAAAGAGCGAATGGATAATGAAATGAATAATCTATATCTTGAAATTTTTCTCCTCTAATTAAAAAATCTCTTACAAATCCTCCTAAAAAGAAACCTTTAACAATTAAAAGTCTTGATATTACTGGATGCATATTATATTATATATCTGAATCTTTTTCTTTTCTAGATTTAGGTATAAAATTAACTAAGGCATCTTTGCCATATACTTGAAAAGTTGAAAGTTTATAATCTTTTTTATCTAGCATATTTTTTAATTCATTTACGTATTTGCTATTTATATAGACAACAATTGTTTCATTGTCGTGAGTATCAATTCCATATTCATCGGCAAATTCAGAACAAATAGCTAATGCTTGATTTTGATTACTCACTAATAGTTTACACTATTAAATGTCTGATTTGTTTCCAGAAAATACTATTTCACAATATTCTGTATCGTTTATATAATTTTTTATCATATTTTTCATTTGTATAAAATCATTTGTATTATATAAATTCTGATTTAAGAAAAGTTTATATTTGTTAAGTTTCTGTAAGATGTCGCATTTATTAATAATGAGTTTTGTTACGCCAGAAATTTTAACTGCTTCTTTTAATTTATTTAGATTCAACCAATTTACTAATCTTTTTCTACCAGTAGTTGAACCATACTCTTGACCAAGATCAATAATTTGATTAAGCTCATCGTCTTGCCATAAAGATTCTGGAAACAATGGATCGACTCCACTTTTTGTATCGTAAATTTTTGCAACGCCAATTATTTCTCTGATCTTCTTTGGACTAAAGCCAAGAGAGCAAGCATTGTAAGGTAATGTTTCGCTACTTGTAACGTAAGGATAATCACCATAATTAATATCAAGCCAAAAACTCTGTGCCCCTTCGCAAAGAATTTCTCCTTCAAGATTTCCATCCCAAAGATATTTTTTATCAATATAATCTCCCGCTAATTTTCCTACTCGTAACATTTTGTCTGAATAAGCTGGTGCAATTCCTTGACCAGTTGTGCCGAGTTTAGGTTTTAAGAATTTAAGATCATACTGAATATGTCTTTCAGTAATAATATGAGCTTTTGGACTAACCTTAATTAAAGAAGTATCAAATCCTTCTTTTTGTAAATACTCTATTTCATCAAAAAATTTATCAACATTGATAACGCAATTTGGACCAATGACGCTAAGTTTATTTTGAAAAACTCCACAAGGAATAATATGAGTTTTATATTTTTTATCATTGAGATAAACTGTGTGACCTGCATTGGGGCCACCATTCCAACGACAAACAATGTCATAGTTTTTGCTAATTGCATTACTTATTTTACCTTTGCCTTCATCGCCCCAAGCTAAACCAAAAATAATATCAACTGCTTTTATCATTATCTTTCGTTCTCAAATCATTGACATAATTCTCTAGATTTTCTTTAGCCTTTGTGCAATAATCTTGTCCAGATGCGCCACAGCACTTTTTAAATTTAACATTATTAAGTGGACAATAAGAGTTTCTTGATATTTTAGGTAATACTCTTACTACTGGAGAAAATGGAGTTGCTCTGGCATACGAATTATTTGGTAATACAATTCTCTTATCTTCTGTATTTGATGTATTTTGTGTATTTTCTTCCATATATTGATTATAATATATTATTGGTAAAAGTAAAGAAAAAAGATTGTGTAATTATATTATGTTTAAGTATATATTAGGATTTTCAGCATTTGCGCTAGCTTCTTGTGCAGCTTTTTTCTCTGTTAAGGGAATAGCTCTACTATTTGCAGCGAGTTTTTGGAGCGTAGCTGTTATGGCTGGAACAATGGAATTAGCTAAACTTATTAGTGCGAGTTATCTATACCGCTATTGGAATGATACAAATAAAATTCTTAAAAAATATATGCTTGGTGCAACTTTACTTTTAATGGGCATAACAAGTCTTGGTATATTTGGGTTTCTTTCGGACGCATTTCAAAGAAACTTTTCGCAATATAGTTTAAATCAAAATAAAATACAGGGTTTAAAATCTCAACAAGTTTTTTATATTTCCCAAATAGATTTCAATAAAAGTAAATTAAAAGACCTAATTGAACTTCAAAAGACTTACCAAGCATCATTAGATAGTGCAGTTAAGCAAGATGTTACTATCACTAAAACAACAGAAGGAGGAATATTCAGTAGTGGCAAAACTGAAAAAGTAACTGATTCTAAACTCATACAAAGCAGAGAGAAGATTGTTACTGGTTCTCAACAAAATATCAATTCATTATTTGAACAAATATCATTCGTAAATAAAGAGTTAGATGATTTAACTAAAAAGAATACAGAAAATAATCAAACTATCCTAGAACTTGAAAGTGATAATACTAAAGGGGAAATAGGAACATTTAAATTTGTAGCAGATGCTTTTGGATTAAAAATAGAAACAGCAGTAAGAATATTTATTGTATTAATTGTTATTGTTTTTGATCCACTAGCAGTATGTTTGGTTATCGCTTACAATTCACTTGTAAAGAATAACAAAACAGAAAGCAATTCTGAACCAATCATAGTTGAAAAGATTGTAGAAAAAATCATAGAGAAACCAGTTGAGATTGTAAAAACTGTTTTTAAAAACTTTAAAAGAGGAACTAAAAGAGTACATAATCCTAGATTAGCCGATCCAAATTTACCAGAAAATAATTAATTATTTCTTCTTGATGTAGTAGTCATTTTTATTTTTAGAAATTTTTGAGATATAATTTTTAGCTTTTTCGTGGCCATCTTTACTTAGTGGAAATACTCCATATAAGAAATTATCATTCTTTGAGTAAATGCCATAATATTTGTTTTTATTTTTCATTAAAATAATCTTGTATCAATCCTCTTAAAAGTCTTAAGTGATGAACTTGCCAAGTTTCACCGTCCATTTTTTTACCATTATCAATTAAATCTTGAAATAAAGCTGCTTCAATAATTTGATTAAGTAAATGAATGATTTGCTGCTGTTTATCTTCTGTCATAATATATTATACTCAAATACTGATCTTTTTTAAAGAAACTTTATGAAAATCAAATATTTCGTGAGCTAAATTATCTCTTTCATATTCTTCAATATACAAAACTTTTTTAATCCCATGAGAGATAACGTTAATTGCACAGCTTGGGCAAGGTAATAATGTGCAAGCCATAATATAAGGTTGTTCATATCTAGATATACAAGCTAATGCATTTGTTTCTGCATGAATAACGTATTTTCTTCTTTCATCTCTATTTTCCCAAAAATCTTGAGATACCTCTTGCTTTGGAAGTAATCCATTATATCCAATACTCAATAATCTACCTTCGTTATTTAATATAGAGCAACCAACTTTTTTATGTGGATCTTCTGATCTTAAAGAAGCATCTAGCGCAAATTTAACTGCCATATGTTCAAATGAAATTCTCATATATAATTTAATTTTATTTCTTTTTTCTTTATTGTAACAAAAGAAGATTTTGATTCACAAAAACTTCCAAGATTTATATAATTTTCATCTTGATTAGGCATATGAGTGTGACCGCAAATGACTTTATCATAACCATTAAGTTCAATATATTTCAAAGCATTCTTTTTAACATCTCCACTTTTTTCTACAAAATCATTAGTTCTGGCTTTAAAGAATCTAAAAAAGTTATCTGCATATGGTGTGAATTTTCTAACAAGATAATATAATTTAATTATAAAATTAGTAATTGCTTTATATTTTGTGAAATAAATGTCGAAAATATCTCCATGAACAACTAAAATCTTTTGATCATTATATTCTATAATATGCTCATTTGCACAATAGAATCCAAGAAGTATGCTCATAAACTCTGCTTTTAAAAAACAATGATTGCCAATTAAGTAAATTACCTTGTGTTTCTTTGAAAGCTTTCTTAATTTAGAAAGAACTTTCCAATGACTGCCTTTTAATCTGTGCAAATTATGATGATCAAAAAGATCACCAGCAATTATAATTGTTTTTGCTTTATACTTTTTAAAAACTTTAAGTAAATCTTCTGATTTGCAATCTTTATCTCCAAGATGGATATCAGATATTATCAAATAATCATACATATCATTTCGTCAAATAATCCATTTTTCTTTGTAATCTAAAATTCTCTTGTTCTTTTGCACCGATCACAGCTTGAATTCTAGACCTTTGAATAGATTCGTTTGGTTTCATAACTGTTAAAGAGCTTTTTTGATTTTCCAGCATTTTGACCATTTGAAAATTGGAATTATATTGAGTTTTTAAAATATGATAATCCATGCCTCTCTCTAAACACGACTGAGGTTTGCATGCTTGTGCTTTTGCTGAGGAGTTACTCCAAGCAAAAATAAAAATTATAATAATATATTTAATAATATCGTAGAATTTAATTTCTTTATTTTCCATGAGCTACTCCTTCATACATCGCATTAGATGTTACTTGAACGGCTTTGATTGTATCAAGCCATAATCCTCCTCGCATATCTTGTAAAGATCTAAACCCTAGATAACTCATAGCGCTTCTAAGTCCATTAATAAAATCATATACAACATCCTCTATTGTAACACTTTGATTGATTGGAATCAAGGTATTATCACCTTCAACAAAAAGATTTTTCTTTGTTCCATCGTGAAGTTCATAATCCTCTACTACATCCTTACTTGCCATTCCTCTGTATTTAGCGAATAGCTTTCCATCTTTTTCAATAATATTTTCATCATCTACAACATCAAGTAGTCCAGCGAATATTCTTCCACAAATTACAGCATCGCAACCACTAGCAATAGCTTTAACAAGATCTTTAGGATAACGAATACCTCCATCTGCAAGAATACTTGGGCGATTTTCTGGATTTGGTTTATCTTGTTTAAATAAATCTACTTGAGATAACTCCCAGTTTCTTACTGCTTTCCATGCATAAAAATTACCAGTTAAACTTGGACACCAAATACCAGTTTTAACTTGAGTAAGACACATTGACCCCGGCCCAATAAGATGCCTAAAACCATCTGCTTTAAGGTTTGCTAATCTATAAACGCTTTCTTTTGTTAAGGTATTTCCAACAATTACATCTTGTGAAAATCCAGATGTTTTATACCATCTAAGAAAATCTTCCACATTCTTAGCTAAACCATTTGCTGTATCTAAAAAGTAAATATCTGTATAAGTGCTAGTCGCACGAATTCTTTCCTCGGCATCCCTTAATCCAATTGCTGTTATGCAAAGATTGCTTTCATCTTTAATGAATTTAGCTTTGCTTCTTTGATCTTCTACCGACATGAAACGATGAAGAACTCCAGCGCCCCCAAGTTTATTTAACTTAATACATGATTTTACAGATGATACTGTATCCATCGGAGATAATATAATTGGAAGTTTGATTTGGAAATGTCTTGAAATTTTAGTGGTTGTATCTACTTCTTTTCTTGAATTGATATCAGAGAAATTGGGTAGCAAAGATATATCATCGTAACTTAAAGCGGTTTTAAACATAACCTAATATTAAATGACTTATATATACTTGTCAATTAAAATTGTTTTAGAATTTCTTGAGTATTATCTTTATAGAAAATAAGTATATCTGAAGTGGTTAATATTTTAATTTCTTGAGCAGAATCTGCATTTAAATTCAATATCTTGTAATTAAATATGTCTATTAGTGTTTGGACTCTTTTATTTCTACTGCAACCGCAACCACCTAAACTACCATTATAATAATCTATTATTGAAATTAAATCTGATAATTTGGAATTAGCTATATTTTTACTTAAAAAATCAACAAAATCTTTAATTGTCTTAAATTCAGTTGTTTTCATATTTAGATAAAACTATACTCAATATCATATATTCCATAATAGATATTACATATAATAACCCAATATAGTATAATGGAAATTCAAAAAATAATACTAGAGATAAATTAAACCAAAAATTCAAACATAATGGGCAACTTATAAGTTTAAAAAAGAAAGTATTCTTGAAACCAAGAAATTCAGAGAAATTAAGTTGAGTTATCTTAATAAACGCTTCGTACTCTTGAATTAATTTTGATTTATTTAATTTAAATAATTTAACATATTCATATAAGAAATTAGTCTTAAACCATACAAATAGTGCAAAAGCTGATAATGAGCCTGCTAATATTAAATCCATAATAATATTATATAATATAATAAAAACCTTGACAAGTATATTTATGTATGGTAATGTGGGAGTTATGATTATAGGCATAACGGGTGTAGCCAGATGTGGTAAAGACACATTCTACTCTATTTTGAAAAAATACCTAGAAGAAAGACAAATTAAGTCTCAAAGATTAGCTTTTGCTGATGACTTGAAAAAAGAGCTTAATGAGTTCACTAAAGAAAAATTTAAAATTGACTTATTTAAATGTGAAGGTCAAGAAAAAGAGTTAGTAAGACCTTTAATGGTAGCTTATGGAAAATGCAGAAGAGTTCAAACTGAAGGAAAGTATTGGACCTCTTTATTAGATGATAAAGTAAAAGAACTTAAAGAAGAAAACATTGTTCCAATTATAACTGATGTGAGATATATAGAATATAAAGAAGATGAATATTCATGGATTAAATCTCATAATGGCATTTTGATTCACTTGTCTAGAAAGCTTGATGATGGTAGCTTAGTACCTCCAGCTAATATAGAAGAAAAATCTAACGACAATAAATTAAAAGCTGTCGCTGATTTTGCTATATGTTGGGAAACTTGTCAAGATACAAACTTCTTATACGAGTTGATTCAAAAGAATTTAAGGAATATATATGACAGACTTACAGCTAGTTCAAAAGATCAAGAAAAATAATTGCGAACAAAGTTTGCTAGAACTTTATTCAAGACATCAAGGTATCTGCAATAAAATGCTTCAAAAATACTGTAAGGTCTGTTATGATATTGGAGTATCTTTAGAAGATCTCAATTCTGAAAAAATTTATGTAGTATATAGGTCTGCTTTAAGTTTTAAAAGTAATAAAAAGATTAAATTCTCTACTTGGTTAGGCAATCAAATGAGATATCATTGTTTAAATACATTTAATAAACAGAGCAAAGATGTATCTATGGAAAATGAAAATATCAAATATATTACTGAAAACAATCAATCCAAACAAATTGATAATGCATTACTTAATAAAGAAAAAGTAGATTTAATTTTCAATATTCTTGATCAAATGTCAGATTCTAGAGTTAAAGAGATATTTAATTTAAGATATTTCTCTGATAGGAAAATTCAACCTTGGAATAAGATAGGTAAGAAAATGCATATAAGCACCCAAACAGTCATTAATATTCATAATAAAGCGTTATCCTTTCTTAATAAAAAAATATCTAGTGATATTTCGTCTGACAAAATATAATAAATAATCTATAATATTTCTATGAGTACAAATACAAACACAAATAAAAACCAAAATGAACTTGGCGCACTTTGGAAAAAGAAAAGTAAAACAGGAATGTCTTTTCTATCTGGTTATATAAATGATCACGATGGACAAAGAATTGATGTTGTAGTTTTCGCTAATAGCAAGAAGACCAATGAAAAGGCTCCAGATTATAGACTCTATGTTTCTAAACCTCTAGAATCTAAAACTTCAGCCCCAACTCAAGCTAAAGCTCCAGTTAAGCCAGTTCAAAAGAGTAAACCAGTAATAGAAGAGGTCGAAGACGATATTCTATGAGTTTCACTCTAAACTTGCCTGTAAACTCTGTTAGTTTTGGACAAGTTTCAACTCTTCTTTTAAGAGAGTTGTATAAAAAAAATTTAAACGATTTTATCCTTTATCCGATTGGCGATAGATATGACCTATCTACTCAAGAATCGGATGAAGGTTTTTTCAATTTCATTCAAGCTCGTACAGCGGATTTTATTTCTAAGATAAAAAGAACTGACCCAGCATTTAAACTTTGGCATCTAAATGGATCATTGGACGCACCATCAAATAAAAGATATCTTCTTTCATTTTATGAATTAGATAATCCTACTAAAGAAGAAATAAATATTGTTAAGAATCAAGACAAGGTTTTGTTTTCTTCTAATTATACTGTTGACACATTCAAAATGTTTGGATGTTCTAATGTAGAATTCTTACCATTAGCTTTTGATAAATATAATTTTAAAAGATTAGAAAAGAAATATTTCTCTGATGATCGTATAGTTTTTAACCTTGTAGGTAAGCTAGAGAAAAGGAAAAATCATAAGAAAGTAATTCAAGCTTGGGTTAAGAAATTTGGTAATGATTCCAGATATCATTTGCAATGTTCTATTTATAATCCATTCTTAAAAGAAGAAGATAATAAGGCTTTACTAAATTCCATTTTAGAGGGTAAACAATATTTTAATATTTCATTTATTGGACATATGCCTAAAAATGCTATGTATAATGATTATCTCAATAGTGCAGATATTATTATTGGAATGAGTGGTGGAGAAGGTTGGGGATTACCAGAATTTCATTCTGTTGCTATCGGTAAACATGCAATTATTTTAAATGCTCATTCATATAAAGATTGGGCTAATAAAGATAATTCAATTCTTGTTGAACCTTCTTCGAAGATTGAAGCAGTAGACAATATGTTTTTTCATAAAGGCCAACCATTTAATCAAGGTAATATTTTTATATTTGATGATGAAGAATTTATTGCTGGATGTGAAAAAGCAATCGAAAGAGTTAAATCAAATAAACTAAATTCTGAAGGATTAAAATTACAAGATAAATTTACCTCTGAAAAATTTGCAAATGATGTTCTAAATATCATCAATAGCTAATATGCCAATCTATTTATATCAAAATCCTAAAACTGGTAAAGTAAAAGAAATTATACAAAGTGTGCATGATATTCATGAATATTCTGAAGATGGAATTAAATGGGACAGAGTTTTTACTGCTCCAGAAGTTAATACTCATGATAAACTACATGCTGAATCTACTGCAAGACAATTCTCTGAATTAACTGGCAAACAAAAAGGTACGATGGGTGATCTTTGGGATAGAAGTCAAGAGCTTTCTGATAAAAGAAAAAAACTTTATGGTGGTGAAGATCCAGTGAAAAAGAAATATTATAAAGATTGGTCTAAAAAACGAAAAGGTAAAGTACACCCAAAAGCTCGTTCTGAATAAATTGTTAGTAAGTTTCTGGTTTTTTCTTTCCAGAAGAACAAAATCAATGTAATATAAGATTCACACTAGTTACATTGAAGTATGAATATAAAAATTAAAAAAAGAAATGGATCATCTGAAAAGTTTAATATAGAAAAAATAAACAAAGTAATTGAATGGGCTGTTAATGATTTGAGTGATGTAAGTCTTACTGATGTTGAGATTAACGCTAAAATAAATATTCACGAAGGTATTACCACAAAAGAAATTCATAATCTATTAATTGAAAGTGCTGCGAATTTAATTTCTGTTGAAAAACCAAATTATCAATTTGTTGCTGGAAGATTATTAAATTATCAATTAAGAAAAGATGTTTGGAAAGGCAAACATGCTCCAAGACTATCAGAATTCTTAACTCAAGGAATCAAGAACAAAGTATATGATCCTATTATTTTAGAAAATTATTCTGAAGATGAAATAAATAAACTTGGTGAATTTATTGATCACGAAAGAGATTATAATTTTACATATGCTGGTATAAAACAATTATGCGATAAATATCTTATTAAAGATAGAGTGACTGGAAAGATTTACGAAACACCACAATTTGCTTATATATTAATTGCTGCATATGCTTTTGCTAAATATCCAGTAGAGACAAGACTATCTTATGTAAGAAAATTTTACGATGCTATTAGCAAGCATAAAATTAATTTACCAACTCCAGTAATGGCAGGAGTTAGAACTTCAAGTAGAAATTATGCTAGTTGCTGTTTGATTGGGGTTGATGATACTAAAGATAGTATTACAGCTAGTGCTACTGCTGTTAGTATGGCTACTGCTAATAGATGTGGAATTGGCATTGATATAAGTAAAATCAGAGCTATTGGTTCTCCTATTAAGAATGGCGAAGTTGTTCATACTGGCTTAATTCCATTTTTAAAAATCTATGAAAGTAGCGTAAAAGCTTGGCAACAAAATGGATTACGAGGTGGAAGCGCAACTTGTAATATTCAATGGTGGCATTATGAGATTGAAGATGTCGTTGTATTAAAGAACAACGCTGGAACAGATGATAACAGAGTTCGCAAACTTGATTATACAGTTGGTATGAGTAAACTATTTTACGATAGAGTATTGAAAGACGAAGATATTACTCTATTTAATAATGCAGAAGTTCCAGAACTTTATGAAGCATGGGGAACAAAAGACTTTGATAAAGTATACAAGGAATGTGAATCTAAGAAACTAAAACTTAAAAAGAAAGTATCTGCTCGTAAATTATTTTCTCTCATAGTTAAAGAAAGAGTCGAAACTGGTCGTATTTATATTCTTAATGTAGATCATGCTAATGAACACGGAGCTTGGTCTGATAAAGTTACTATGAGTAATCTTTGCACAGAAGTTATTCATCCAACCATTCCATTGAATGATTATCACGATAAAGATGGTGAAATTGGAATGTGTATTCTTTCGGCAGTAAATATGCTAGAAATAAAAAACTGGCAAGATCTTGAAAAGACTTGCGATCTTATCGTAAGATTTCTTGATGAAATCATTGAACTTCAAGATTACTTTAATGTTGCTGCTGAAAATTTTGCTAAAAAACGTAGAAGCCTTGGGATTGGAATTACTAATCTTGCAGCTTTTCTTGCTAAAAATGAATTAAAATATTCATCAGATAAATCATTAAATATTATAGATGAATGGATGGAACATTTTCAATACTATCTCTTAAAAAGTAGCGTTGAATTAGCTAAAGAAAAAGGCAAGTGCGAAAAATTTAATCATACTAAATATTCTAAAGGCATTCTTCCAATTGATACTTACAAAAATAAGATTGATGAAATTGTAAAAAGAAAATTATCTCTTGATTGGGATAAGTTAAGAAAAGATATCAAAGAATTTGGATTAAGACATTCTACATTATCTTCTTGTATGCCTTGCGAAAGTAGTTCTGTAATTCAATCATCAACAAATGGAGTTGAACCAATTCGTAGTCTTATTACTTATAAAACTAGCAAAATGGGCAAGCTACCAGTACTAGTTCCGGGAATTGGAAAGTATGATGAAAATTATGAACTAGCATATGATCTTAAAGATAATACTGGATTATTAAAAATTAATGCAGTTATTCAAAAATATATTGACATGGCCATATCAACTAATGTATACTACAATTATAGTCATTATGAAAACAATGTATTACCAGATGCTAAAGTAATGAAAGAGCTAATGTATGCATATAGCCTTGGTTTAATTAGTTTGTATTATAATAATACTGATGATGGAGATAAAGAACAATCACTTAATCAAAAAGAAGATAGAGATTGTTCAAGTGGAGCGTGTAAATTATAGTCCATGAAAACAGTTTTAAATTTTAAAAATGTAGATACTACTAAACAACCATTATTTCTTGGTGAAGATCTTAATCTACAAAGATATGATCGTTTTAAATATCCTATATTTTTTGAATTGTTTAAAAAGCAAAATGAAAATTTCTGGTGGCCACATGAAATTGCTTTAGGTAAAGATAGAAGCGATTATAAAAATTTAACAGATACAGAAAGATTTGTATTTGATAGTAATTTAAGATTTCAAACTCTTGGAGATAGTATGCTTTCTCGTAGTATTCATTCTCTTAAAGATTATGTGAGTAATCCAGAACTTGAAATTTGCATGAATACTTGGGCTCAATTTGAAGGCATTCATAGTTATTCTTATTCTTATCTATTAAATAATGTTTATCCAGACCCAACTAAATTCTTTGATAGTATTATGGAAGATAAAGAAATTACAAGTCGCGCCGAGTTAATTAGAAATAACTTTGATAAAATTCTTGGTGATGATGAAAAGAAAGATCCTAAACAAAAGATTTTTGATGCTATTCTTTCTATTAATGTAATGGAAGGTCTTGTATTTTATGTTTCATTCGCTTGCTCTTTTTATTTTGGATATCGTGGTAAGATGGAAGGTAATTCAAAAATTATTAAATTTATTCAAAGAGATGAAGCACTTCATTTTGCCGTCAGTCAAAACTTACTTAAAATTTTGAGAGACGAAGATAAAGAAGGTTTTACTTCTATCGTTAAGAAAAGCGAAGACAAGATATACGCTTTTTATGAACAAGCAGCTAAAAATGAAAGCGAATGGTCTAAATATCTATTTAGTAAAGGTAATTTACTTGGTTTGAATGCAGAAGTTCTCGATGGTTACTCTAAATGGTTATGCGATTCTAGACTCAGAAGCCTTGGTTATAAGAAAATCTTTAATCAAAAGGATAATCCTATCGCTGGCTGGCTTGATAGTTATCTAGATAGCAGTAAAGTTCAAGTAGCTCCTCAAGAAACAGAGATATCCAGTTATAAGGTCGGAGCAAGGAAAACTGATATCTCTGATGATGATTTTGGTGATTTAAAACTATAATAATTATATATTAATGTGTAATTATCTATGTGAATTTAGATATTACACTATTATTTAATTTGATTTTAGGAGCGCTATCCTTTCTTGGAGGATGGTTATTTACTAGAGTATTCTCACTTTTTGATAAACAAGAGAATCTTATGAAAGAAATTAACGACAAAACTTTTAGTGACTTCATAACTTTAAGAAAAGAAATGGAATCAGAAAGTAGAAAACATCAACAAGAAATTTCAGATTTAGCATTAAAAATTTCAACTACTTATGTAACTAAAGAATCTTTTGATGATTACTTTGATAGAATAGAAGCTAAATTAGATCGTAACTTTGATATAATACAGAATCATTTTAATAAAAATAATAAGAACTAATTATAGTATTGTATTCTTATTATTATAACTTTTCTTTGATATCCAAAAGGGCTTTACCTCCAGATGTAATATATCCGAAGTTAAGTATTATCAATCCAACTTTTCTTTTGACTCCAAATTTTACTGCGATCTCAGCAGTAAACGGGCCATCGCACTTACGGATCAGAGGTAGCTTCGATCACTACATTCTGCGATGCCTATAGCTACATTCCCTTTATTAGCCATATAATGTACATATAAAGGTTTTAATAGTCGTCAGCCCTTGGGACGTTGCTATCTCAAGGATTGATAGTTGATTTTTTGACATCAACAAACTGCTCTAATTGGGAACTATGTTAACTTATATTATATTAAGTTTGCTTTTTTGTCAAATTTTATTTATAATACATAGAAATGGAAATTATTAAAAATAAAGCCAGATGGACAGTTTACGCTAGTAAGTGCGTAAAGCATTATAATATCTCTAATGAGAATATTTATGATGAACCAAACGAGTATCCATGTATCGCCATACCTCAATTAATTTCAGATATTAATGGCGCAAGAGTTAAATTTAATTTCGTTTATAAACGAGACGCTGAAAAACTTAAATGAATCTTACTTCAAGTCTATCTTTCTTTTCTATCACAGAAAACCCTTGAATATTTACACTTGAAGCTTTCACCATTTTGCGGAAAGCTTTCCAATCTTCGCTTGTTTTGCCTACTTTATGTACTTTTTCAAAAATTTCTTTCTCTTGATTTTCCAATCCTTCCATCATTTCATCCCAAGCTTTTATAGCTTTAACAATTTTTACTCTAGAAAATATATCATCAATTATCATTCTTGCTTCGTCATTCTCTTGATATTTTTGTGTCAAACCTTGTATTACTCTATCATTGCAAGAACAAGATGAACTATTTTTTGCAGATACAAGATCCTCTAATAAATCTGGAAAATTTTTCGTAAGAATTTGAAATGATTCATCCACTCCTACTAAAACCCTTAAGTATTTATGAATTTTTTCTACAGTATACATTTATATATTATATATTTTAAACAAATAAAATCCATTAAATATATTTGATTTTTTAATAATATTATATTATAATTCTATTAGTTCTTTCTTATTTGGCCCGTACTGGTTTCGATTTTAAGAAAATAAATTAAAATGCAAGTGGAGGTTGAATCGAGGACTCCTAAAAAAGTTTCATTTATATTAACTGCCAAAACAGCAAAATATAAAGGTCATATTTCTGCAAGAGTTTCTCTTGTTGAGATGACCGCTTCTGTAGCCTAAGTTCTACAGCGTGATATCCACGACGCATCTACTGGAATATTGCGTAATTAGATGTTTATTATTTAATAGTTTTTCTGTTCTTTAAGTAATAATATTCAAGATAGAATACGCTGAGTATGTTTGTTCTTATATCTATACAAAGCTAAAAAACAAAAAGAACTAAACTTGTAGTATTTTAATTTAGATTTTTAAAACACGAAGGTTCAACTCCTTCCGGGTCCAAGTAAACGAATCCCTCTGTCTGCATTTTTATTAGACAATTAGATCAGTATCATGTATGATCTTAATATGAGTATAAAAAATACAAAAATAATTTGCGCTACTTGCAGTAATGAACATGAAATAAGACAGAGTGATTACAATAGAAAAATTAAAGTTGGTCAAAATAAATTTTATTGCAGTTTAAAATGTTCTGGAAAAGCTGATTATAAAAACAATCCAAGTAAACTAGAAAAAAATAAAGGTAATATATCTTTACTAAAAGGACATGAAGCTAATAGGTTAGATCAATATAGTCCATTTAAGTATCATGCAAATAAAGCAAGATCACGAAGTAAACAAAAAGGATACATAACAGATTTAACCACAGAATATTTAAAAGAAATTTGGGATAAACAAAATGGAACTTGTCCATATACAAAAATACAGATGGAATTAAGCAGAACAAGCGGAGATGAAGATATTAAGAAAACTCCTACAAAAGCAAGCCTCGATAGAATTGATCCAAATAAAGGATATATTGTAGGCAATGTTGAGTTTGTATGTTATTGCGTTAATGTAATGAAAAATGATTTTACGAAAGATCAAATGGTTGATTTTATAAATCAAATTAAAAAATGAAAAATTTAATCCCAACAATTATACATAGACCAGAAAGAACTGATAGGCAAAAATTCATTGATGATATTAAAGATTATTTTATTAGAATAAAAATATTAGATGCAATCACAGCAAAGAATGCGAATATGCCAAATGAGAATTGTAATTTTGGCGCAGGATGTTCAGCTTCGCATTTAATGGCAGTAGAAAAATCAAATACAGATAAACCACTTCTTGTTCTTGAGGATGATGCTGTTATTGATAAACAAAAATATAAACAATTTTTATCTTTAGGCAATCCGCCAGAAGATTGTGGAATCATATTACTTGGAGGAGGCGATCATCCTTGGGGAAGCGCTATAGGATGGGAACTGCCAGAAAGAATACAATCTTGGACTCAAGTAGACAAACCATTCTTTGGGTCACACGCAGTAATATATATGCCAATTATACATAAAACAAAATTCCTTCAAAATGCTTGGAGGAATTTATTTTTTTTTCCTAAAGAAGGTCCTGATAGTTGGATGACTGAAAATATATTAAAACTTACAATTGAATCTGTAAATTTAAAAATTTATAGACCAATAGTTCTTCCTTTTACTTTTGGTGAATCAATTTCAGATAGAAATAATAAGAAAATTTAAATATAATATATTATGAAAATAGGTTTTAATTGCAGTAGCTTCGATTTGTTTCATGCTGGCCATGTCACAATGTTAAGAATGGAAAAAGATTTATGCGATTACTTGAAAGTAGGATTACAAATTGATCCAACAATTGATAGGCCAGATGTTAAGAATAAACCAGTTCAAAGCGTTTACGAAAGATATGTTCAATTACAGGCTTGTAAGTATGTTGATGAAATTTTATTATATAATACTGAATATGATCTCGAACAATTAATTAAAACTCAAAAAATAGACATCAGATTCTTGAGCGAAGAATATATTAATAAAGAATTTACAGCAAAGCAATACTGCTTAGACAACGGCATTGAAATACACTACCATAAAAGAAAGCATGTATTTTCATCAAGTGAACTAAGAGCTAGGGTTGAAAACGCTAGAATAATCCAGCGCTAATATAGCTCATTTATAAAATGAGTGAAATTGCAAACTTTTTTTGGGCAGGAAATTCGTTATCTATATACGAACAATTATCATTAAAATCATTTTTATTAAACAATTTTATAGTTAGAGTATGGAGTTATGATAAGCTTGATTTACCAAATGGGATTGAACTTATGGATGCAGAAAAAATTTTACCTAAAGTAGATTTACATAAATATAACTATTTGGCACCTTTTTCTGGTCATTCACCTAAGACGGATTTACATAAATATAATCACTTGGCGCCATTTTCTGATGTATTTAGATTTAAATTATTATCAGAAAGAAATGGGGAATGGTGGTTTGATATTGATTGCATATGTTTAAAAAACGAAAAAAAATTTAAACAACTAAAAAAAGATAAAAAAATTATAGTAGCATGGGAAGATTCTAATTTTTTGAATGGCGCTTGCTTAAATTTCATAGACAATAAAATTGGTTTAGATTTAGTTTCAGAACAAAAAAATATTACAAATAATAAAGTTAATTTAATATGGGGTGATTTATGCCCTAGATTACTAACCAATTGGTTTACTAAAAATAACTTATTAAAAGAGGTTCTAAATAAGAACACATTTTATCCCATTCATTATACTCAAACAAGATTAATGAATAATCCAAGATATACAAAGTCTTTAAAATCTTTAGTTAAAGATTCGTATGTATGTCATTTATGGAACGAAATACTCTCAAAAGAGATAAATAAGAATATTCATCCCAATAAAGGTTCATTTTTAGATTATTTATTTGAAATTAATAATTAATTTATTATAGTCTTAACTTTATATTTTAAAGTGTAATAATTATTATGCCTAAACTTTATAGATATACAGGTTTTGAAAATATATCTTTAACAGCATCTATTTTAGCTGACGGAGTTATTATCCCTGCACCCGGAGCAGGACTAAGCATACATATACTTGGGACTTCTAGTTATGATGACATTAGATTAACTGAAACTAATGCTTCTGGAGCACTTATAGTTACATCTAACGCAGGAATAGCTGATTTTTCAGCTACAGTAAAAGTTAAAGAAAATACAGCAGTTCATCTTATTGGTAATGGTACTGGTGCAACAGTTTTTTATTACATAGACGTTGTTTAAGTGTAAATAATATAAATTTATGAAACTTTTTAGAGAAGCAGGATTTGAAAACATAGCATCAGTAGCAAGCCAAGTATTATCTGGAGTAGTATTATCTGGACAAGGCTCAAACACAATAACTTATTTACTAGGGGTAAATACTCATATTAATACAACATTAAAAGAAAACAATAATAATGGTTCAGTAATAGCCTATGTTGGTGCAGGCAATGCTAGTTTTCCAGCAACAATACCAATAACTGGAAATAAACATATCTTTTCATCAGCAAATGATTCGACTTCAATTTTCTACTACGTTGAATCTGGTGTAGCATTATAATCTTATGAAAGAACTAGAGATAGATTTTAGTTCTCAAATAACAGCCAAAAAAGGCAAAGCGCCACTTAATAAACCATTTCGTCTTCCTTCTGGAAGTAAAAAGAAATTTGGCGTTTACGTCAAGAATGATAAAGGTAATATTGTAAAAGTTACTTTTGGCGATCCAAATATGTCTATTAAAAGAGATAATCCAGCTAGACGCAAAGCTTATAGATCAAGGCATGGTTGTGACAATCCCGGCCCAAAATATAAAGCTAATTATTGGTCTTGCAAAATGTGGAGTGCAAAACCAGTTAGCAAAATTACTGGAAGTGAAGAAGAGATAACCTTAGAAGCTGATATCCAAGCTAAAAATAAAGGTCTTTGGTACAATATTCAACAAAAGAAAAAAAGAATGGGCAAAAATTATCGCCCAGCACCAGTTGGATCACCAGATCGTCCAAGTCCAGAGGCACTTAAAAAAGCTCAAGCAGAAGAATACGAATGGGATGGTGAAACAGAATTTGATCAAGCTGAACTTTTAAAATTAGATCCAACTCTTGCTCAAGCTGAAGAAATGCCAGAAACTCCAGAAGAAGAATTGCAAGAATATAAAGAAGATTTTTATGAAATGATAGTTGGTTCAATTAATTCAATTCAACAACATGCAAAAAATATTTTAGATAAACTCAATGACCCAATGGTAAAAGAAAATCTTACAGAACCATTCTTACAACAAATGGCTGCTCTGGCCGAAGATTATATGATTACAATTCATAATTTTGTTATGTTTAATAAAGAAGATGAATCTGTAGCTCAAATGACAGGGCCAATTGATGATTATGTTTCTAAGGAATCTAAAAAAACAAATAATTGGTCAACTCCAATTAACGAATATACTCAATCAAATTCAATTTTCAAAGTAGGCGATAAAGTCAGAAATATTAATCCATATTGCAAGCATTATGGTAGCGAAGGTGAAGTTAAAGAAATTAGAGATCTTCCAGAAGATATGGGTTATGCAGTAATTTATGAATGCAGTAATGATGGCTCATCTTGGAAAAAAGGTGACATGATTGGTAAAACAGAGATTCAGTTAAGAAAAATAAACGAGGATGCTCAAAGAGAAGAATAAACTTTGGAATTGGAAATCGAAAACAATATCTGTTGGGTTAGCATTAATCGTATCTTGGGTCGCCTGTTTAAAAATTGGTTTTGAATTAAAGAAATATAACTCAATAACAAATCTTCCTAATTCTTGTTTTGTTGATTCAATGATATATGCCTCTAGATGTAATCTTCTTTTAATAAGTAGTTCTGATTCTTGGAATAGTGTTTATGGTTTTACATTTGGTTATAAAGATGACAAAGAAGCTATACTTGGTCATGCAGTTTGCGTTTTTGAGTATAATAATAACTTATGGATGTACGATCCTAATTGGGGCACATCTCCTGTATGCAAAATTGGAGATAGAAAAAGATACAAAGAAAAAATAAGATTGTATATAAACAAAACTTACCCTATAATAGTAATAGAGGATTTTATGTTAAATGATTGGACATATGTTCAAAAAACAAAGAAAAATAAAATGAACAAAACTTATAAAGAGGTGTCTATACATTTAGATGAAGACAAGAAGGAGTAAACTAATAATATGAAAATAAACCTACTAAAAGGGTTACTAAGAAGCACAGCCGCAAAATTAATTGCGGCTTTTTTAATGTCTGGAGCCGTCCAAGAATCACAAGCAGTAAATTTCTTATGGAATAATACTGGCACGCAATGGACATCTCCAACTAGCTGGACAAATAACGCTCAACCAACCTCTACCACTACAACTGGTACAGATGTTGTTCAGTTTAGTAACTATGGTGCAAATTTTAATACTGTAGATTTAACTTCTACAAGAACAGCTCAAAAACTTGAGTTTTTTAGTGGAGCAAATGCTTATACATTTACAACTGCAAGCAGTAAGTTACTTGAAATAGCATCTGGCGGAATCACTAACGCTTCATCATCTATACAAACTTTTAATTTACGAGTTAATAACAGCGGTGGTAATTATACTTGGTTTACTGCTGCTGGTGGAGGTCTTACGTTTAATCAACAAGTAGGATTAACCACAGATGCATCTAGTACTTCTAGGACTCTTACTCTTGCTGGAGATGGTGCATATATATTTAATAATAATCTTATAAACAATGGTACAAGTTTAGCTCCTGCTGCTAAAGTAATTTATACAGGTAATGGCAGTATTACATTTAATGGTACAAACGTAATTGGAGGTTCTGGTGGAGGTGGTTTTGATATAACAGGAAGTGGCACTGTTAATGTAAATGGTGGAACTGGTGTTGGACAAGGATTGGTAACATTAGGTGGAGCAAGTGGAACAACAAATGTACCTATATTAAAAATTAATACTGCAAATGGTTTATCTACTCTTAGTAGTTTGAAGGGATCAACTAGTTTATCTACGATGGGAACGCTAGATTTGTTAGGATCAAATCCTGATGCTGTTACTACTTTTATCATGAATCAGTATCAAGGTAATAATATGAATTTTACGAATCATGGCGGAGGTAAAACATTGCTTCAATTTACTAATTCTGCTAATACATTAACTGTATCTACTGGTAATAGTGGTGGTAGAAGAATGTTCAACAATAGCACAAACTTACTAGTGCAATTTGATGGCACATTAGATGTTGGATCTACTACAGCAGATTATAATGTTGTTGGAGGTGTTGGAGATTTCTTATTTAAAGGATCTTTGCTTAATACTGGTTCCGCAATCAGAGGGCTTACAAAAACAGGATTAGGAACAGTAACTCTAGAAGGAGTTAATTCTTATAATGGAGATACAACAGTGCAAGAAGGAAAATTACTAGTTAATACAACTGGTTCTATATTATCAAGTTCTGCTATAGTTTCTGGAGGAACTCTTCAAGTCAAAGGAGTTGCAGGTGGAGTAACTCTAAATAGCGGAAATTTACTTGTAGATAATGGTGGTACAGTTGGATCTACAACAGTTGGAGGTGGCACTCTATTAGTTTCTGGTACAGCTGGAACAACTATAGTTAATGCTGGAACAGCTACAGTAAATTTAGGTGGCACCATTGGAAGTACCACAATTAATGGAAGTTTACTTTCCGTAAATGGACGCGCAGGAGATGTTATAGTAAATACAGGAGGTACATTAGGTGGCTCTGGTAGCGTACAAGGCTTGACTTTAAATGGTGGTATTGTGGCTCCGGGCAATAGTCCGGGTCTGCTTACCGCTTATGATTTAAATGGAAGTAATGGAACATTTGCATTCCAAATAGGCGCGCCCACTACAAGAGGAGTTACCTATGATGCCATCAATGTTACTAATTTATTAACTCTTGGAGCAAGTACAAACTTTACATTTGAAGTATTAGATACTTATAATTTCTCTAGTGGAGATTCATATGATCTATTTAATTTTGGAAGTATTGATGCTACAAATTTTGATATAACAAAATTACAAGTTGCATTACCAACTTTAAATTCAAGTGATTTAAGTTGGAATACTAGTTCATTTGCAACAGATGGAATAGTTAGCGTTGTTGATAATGTTCCAGAACCATCTGCGATACAATTATTTGGAATTGGTTTGATTTCTTTACTTGCTTGTCGTAGAATATCTAAAAGAAATGGATAATCAATTGAGAAACTTATTATTGAATAATTATGAAAGAAATCTTCCATCCAAAAGGGATACAGAAGACTTTATAAGTAATTTTCATCAATATAGAGTCAAAAAGAAAGCCCAAGAAAAAACTCATTATGGATTACTTTTTGCTTGCATTTTAGTATTAACTATGATAGGATCAATTGTGGCCAAACAAACTAAAAATAATTTAGATATACAAACCGCATCTGGTCAAGTCCAAAAGTGAAATCATTTATAAGATTGGAAGTTTTATTTTATTTTATGCTATTTCCAATAGGTGCTGTTTGTGCATTTTTCTACACAAAAAATGTTGGACCCATAAAGCAATATAATCTTGGTCTTGATTTTGAATATGTGCCAGTTGATGAAGGGTCATCTTTTATATGCAGAGCAGAACCAATAGGCGAGAATAGCCAACCTTGGATATTAAGCTTGCAACCAAAACCAAAACCAGTTATAGATACAAATGAACATTATATATGCGTAGGTTATATGAGAAAAAGAATAAGATTAATAACAAATTTATGCACAAATTAATATATATATTATTAGCCGCAATTTTAATTCAATCTTCTTATGCTGAAGATAAAATCAAAATATCAATCAATAAAGATAAAAATGGTAAAATAACATTAACTAGCTCTGGACATTCAGTTCCAATATCTTTTGATATTATGGGCAAAAACTATGATGTTCCATCTGGTGGTGGATCAGTAGAAGTTGAATCAAAAGGATTTGAATCTAAAACAGAAACAGAGGTTGATCCTACTTTAGATGTTAATGCTGAAAGCGGATCTGAAAATCGCACGAGCAATATCTCGCAGCCATTTGGATCTCAACAATTTAACCCTCTACTTATACCTCCAGTAAATTCTAATCCAAACCCTAAAGAAGCAACTCCAATTTAATCTTGTGTAAGCCTATGTATGGCAATCAAAATAAAAAATTGGTGGGGTAATTTAAAAACTTATGATAAGTTCTTTTTTATCACCTTCATTCCTGCGATACTTTTTACGCTTTGGGGGCTAAGTGACCTTTATATTAATTACTTTGATTTATTAAGTAAAGAAGATCACCTTCAATTCTTTCTTAGAGTATTCTTTCCAATATCAATAGCTACTTTCATAACTGTACTAGAACACAATAAGAGAAAAAAGTTAATTAAAGATATCAAAACCTATTTAAATGACTAGTGTAATATAGTTTATGGCTTTTATAGTTAAAAGAGATCTTATTGTAATTCCAGTTGATATTCCTGTGGGTGCCAATGGTCAACAGGTAATTATATCTAGCAATACCGATCCAAATATCAATGGAACATATACTAAAGATTATGCTGGCGGACAGATTGCGATTGCAGACAATCCTTTTACATACGTAACTAGAAAATATTCTGGACCCAATGGGTGGTTGCTTGTATTTGTTACAAATAGCAACAAATGGGAAATCGGTAGTGCAGTAGATTTTGGTGACACAGGTACTGGGTACGGTTTTGTGACCCAAAATTCATCGTCAAATCAAGACTTTATCCCCACAACTAACTGGTCTCCAAGCATCACCATCACCGCTGCTTAAAAATATGAGCTTAATAATTAAAAAAAATACAACATTCAAAATTCCAAGAACGCCCCAGCTCATTACCACCTCAAGAGCTTTCAATTCTTCTGGTGTCCAAGTTGGCTCAACAAATACAGGGGATATACCTTCTAATTGGTTATCTTCTCAAACCTCCGTTGCTTCTGTTATCTTTGCAAATGATAACAGCGTGACGAGTATTGGAGCCTCGGCTTTTGAGTTTTGCATCAATCTAACCAGTATCATTATACCTAATAGCGTAACGAGTATTGGGCTTGGTGCATTCTATGGTTGCTATGACCTATCCAGTTTAACTATTGGTAACAGCGTAACGAGTATTGGGAATGCTGCGTTCGGCCTTTCCTACGGCCTAACCAGCATAACTATCCCAAATAGCGTGAACAGCATTGGGAACAATGCGTTCAAAGAGTCCTCCGTTCTATCCACAGTTCTTTGTTATGTTCCACAATCAGCTTTTGTTGGGACCAACATATTTCTTTTAACTGCCGAGACATTAACCATCCGAGTGCCTACTTCTGGACCAGTTAGTGATACTTGGACGGCTGGAACTGGGTTAACTTTTAAAGGTAATACCAATGTCACAGTAATAAAAAACTTGTAAATTAATTAATATTTTACTTAACTCTCTCTACTAAATAATATATATAAACTAATACAGCAAAGCAAATTAAACTAGTAGAAATGGTCATATTCTTTCTTACACTAGATTAAAATATGTGTAATTCTATATATGCCTATACCTCAAAGAAAAGACAACGAAAAAGAAAGCGATTACATGGGTCGTTGCATGACTTTTTTAAACAAAGAAGGCGAACCCGAAAGACCACAAGATCAAAAAGTTGCAATTTGTTTGAACACTTTTCAAAATCCTAAAAAGAAAAGTAAAGCAAATGAAATGGAAATAGATTTTACCGAAGATATTAAAAATATGAATAAACAACAAGAAGTAAAAGTAGAAGCCGCAAAAGTTGAGGCTAAAATTGAAGCACCAGCAAACACAGCAGTTACTGCACCAGCTCCAGAAGTAAAAACAGAAGCAGTAAAAATTGAAGTCAAAGCTGAAACTGATGGCAAGGGTGAACTTATTCAAACAACAATGCTAGAAATGCAAAAACAATATCAAATTTTTCATTGGCAAACAACTTCATTTTCTCAACATAAGAGTTTTGCAAAAGTTTATGAAAGCTTAGATCAAAACATAGATATTTTTATTGAAACATATATGGGTAAATATGGCAGAGTAATTTCTGCTTCTAAATTTAATCTTGAAATGTCGAATTATTCTGATTTGAATTTTGCAACCGCAACAGATTCATATATTGAATTCTTAATTAATTTAACAAATATGCTCGATACAGCTAGAGATACAGATCTATTGAATACTAGAGATGAGATACTTGGTAGTTTAAATAGATTAAAATATCTTTTGACACTGGTTTAAATATTTATTGGTTGACTTCTCTATAAAATTCACCTACAATACTTAGGTGGATTCTAAATTAATAAATATAGGTGGACATGGTCTAGGAGACTGTATCCTATCATTGCAAATATCTTACTTATTAAAACAAAAAAACATTCATCATATCAATTTAATATCTACAAGACAAAGCGTTTTTGAACCATTATATAGTGTTTTTCATAATGAATTTGATCTTTATAAAATAGACGAAAGATATTCACATAATAATGCTATAATCTCAGATGAATCATTAAGGAAAGAATTAGAAGATCAATATAGCTCAAATAATATTACATATAATGTGCCAGATCTGCTTTATAGAAATCCATTAGCCCTAGACTATAAGAAGTATGATTTAAACATATCTTTAATTAAAAAAACAAGATCTTTAACTAATCAATTTCCTAATAAACAAAAAATGATCTATTGCGGATTGTGCAGTACCACAGAAGGTTATGTTTACTATAATATACCTATCTTATTAAAACAATTAGCGGAATTTTTGCCAGATTATACCATATACTTTCCATTAGTCAAGGCTTGGGATAAACCTATCGATAATCTTGGAAATTTTGATGTTAATTTTCCACCTAATGTATTAATTGACAATAACCCTAGTTTTTCTGACTCTTTAGAATACTTAAAGAAAAGCTGTTATGGCATATTTACTTGTAATGGACCAAGTCATATAGCTTATCAAATGGGTATTCCAAGATTAATTCTTGATCCTCAATTCAATAAAATTCCTTGGATGAGCAGGTGGAAAGAAGACTATGAAGAATGTATTGATATTAATACTCAATATACAGATGTGGTTAATCTTGTCACAGCAAACATCAAGAATCCAGAGACAACACTAATTGATAGAAAAAAAGTTCTAGAGTTTATCAAGAGTGGAAATACTAACTGGAAAGATATATTCTATTTCAAATATTAATTATGAAAGATATTCGAGTATCTGAATTTGTAATAAATAGATTATATGAAAAGTATAAAGTCAAATATATATCTTTAATAACTGGCAACGGAGCATTGGTATTAAATGATGCTTTAGCTAAAAATAAAAACATAAAACCAATCTGCGTTCATCACGAACAAGATGCTGGATACTTTTGTCTTGGTTATTCTAAATATAGTAATAAAATATCAGTATGTAATCCAACTACAGGTTGCGCGAGTTTTAATGTTTTAACTCCACTACTATCAGCGTTTCAAGATCACACCCCAATTCTATTTCTTTCTGGTAACGTAGCTTTAAAACAAACAACTAGATACTTTAAAACGAAAGAAAAGATAAATTTAAAAAAGCTAGGAGCACAAGAAGCAGATATTATTGAGATGGTAAAGCCAATTACAAAGTACGCAGTAACAATTGATAATCCCGAACTAATTGAACATGAATTAGACAAAGCAATTGATATAGCCTTAACTGCTCCATTTGGCCCAGTATGGATTGATATTCCAGCGGATATTGGCGCAACATTTATTAAACAATCAAATTTGATTAAGTATCAAAAAAAGAAAACCCCCAAAAAGAATAATTCTCAAATCTCAAAATTTAAGAATATGTTAAAGAAATTCAAACGACCAATTGTTCTTGGAGGAAATGGAATCAAACTTTCTAACACAGAAAATGAATTTAAAAAATTTATTCAAAAGTATAAAATCCCTTGTGTTTTTACATATGGAGGAGCAGATATATTAGAATACAATCATCCATTAAGAATCGGAATTATTGGAGTAAAAGGTGATAGAGCTGGAAATTTTGCTATTCAAAATGCAGATGGAATAATTTGTTTAGGATGTTGCTTGAATACTCCTCAAGTTGGATACATAAGTGAAAAGTTTGCAAAAAATGCAAAGAAGATAGTTGTAGACATAGATTCAGAAAATCATAGAAAAAATATTATTAACATCGATTTGTTTATAGAGTCTGATTTAAATAATTTTTTAGAGCATATCAATGAATAAAGAATCATGGATTAAAAAATGCCAACATTGGAAAAAGAGTTGGCCAGTTTTCCAAGAATCATATAACGATGATTCTAATGGTATTGATCTATATAAAGTGATAGAGATCATGAATTACAATTTAAATGAAGACGAACCAATTATTACTGATGCTGGTTCAGCTTTTTATATTTGCAATCAAGGGTTCAAACCAAAGAAAGGTCAAAAAATTATTTGCTCCTTATCTCAAGGAGAAATGGGCGCAGCACTTGGTATAGCTTCTGGAGTTTGCTTCGCAAGAAACAAAAAACAAACTATAGTAATTCAAGGTGATGGAAGTTTCAATACTAATCCTCAAGCTCTAGCTGTAATAAAAAAACATAATTTACCAATTAAGATATTCATCTTGAATAACAATGGATATCTAAGCATTAAAAATAGCCAAGATAAATTCTATGAAGGCAGAAGAATTGGTACTTGTGGAGATGATGGTATCTTTTTTCCAAGCATCAATAAAATAGCAAATGCTTATGATATTAAATATTGCCTTATAAAAACAATAAAAGATTTTGACCAAGAGATAGATTCAATATTAAAAGATACAAACCCATATATTTGCGAAATTAAATGCAAAGAAATCCAAGATATTTCTCCAAGCATAACCGCTTCTAAAGATGAAACTGGAAGATATATACAAAATGACTTCTCGAATATGCATCCATTCCTATCAAAAGAAGAAATGGAAAAAGAGTTTATAAAAGATTAATATATTATATGATTAAGGCTGGTATAATAGGCACAGGAAATATAGGATGCGATTTATTACTTAAAATGCTTAAATGTAATTTTATACAGCTATCTATTTTCTCTGGAAGAAACAAGGATTCACAAGGCATAAAACTAGCTCAAAAACATAACATTAATACTTCTGATGAAGGAATAGATTTTTTTGTTAAGAATAAAAACTATTGTGATATTGTTTTCGACTGTACAAATGCTTTTTCTGCAATTATAAATAATGAAGTGCTGAAAGAGCAAGGTATAAAAGTTATAGATTTGACACCATCTAGAATTGGAGAGTTGTGCGTTCCAATTATAAATGGAAACATATTAAAAGATACAGCTAACATAAATATGATAACTTGTGGAGGCCAAGCTTCTATTCCAATTTTAAATTTAATATCAAATATTTATCCAGATATAGAATACATAGAAGTAGTGTCTCAAATTGCTTCTAAAAGCGCAGGGATTGCCACTAGACTAAATATAGATGAATATGTTGAAACAACAGAATCTGCAATTAAAAAATTCACTAATTGTAAGAAAGCGAAAGTAATATTAAACTTAAATCCAGCAGAACCATGCGTTAACATGCAAACTACGATGTTTTTAAAAATAAATAGCGAGATTATTGATATAAATTATATTGCAAAATTACTCGATTTCAGAATCCAAAAATTAAAAAAGATAATTCCGGGTTACGAACTAACATTAAAGCCAATGTTAAACAAAGAGAACATTCTAATACTAGGAATCAAAGTTATTGGTACTGGCGATTACTTACCAGCATACGCTGGCAATTTAGATATTATAACTTGTGCATCAATTGAAGCAGCTAAATACATTGATAGCAATCAAACAATCTATGATAAAGTTGAGGATATTTATGAATAAAATCTTTATAAACGATTCTTCTTTGAGAGATGGTAATCATTTCGTAAAGCATAAGATAACTTTAGAGCAGATTAAAAGATATTGCACTTTTGCTGATGATGCTGGAATTGATTCTGTAGAAGTTGGACATGGTTTAGGGATCGGCGCATCTTCATTATTGATGGGATTAATTCCAACTTCGGACGAGCAAATGCTAAAGACAGCTAGAGAAAATCTTAAAAAATCTAAGCTAGCCGTACATATTGTCCCCGGAATGGCTACGATTAAAAAGAATATAGAATCTGCAATTGATATTGGAGTAGATATTTTCAGAGTTGGATCTCATTGTACAGAAGCAAATGTTACAAGACCTCACATAGAATATCTTAAAAATAAAAATAAAGATGTTTATGGTATATTAATGATGACTGCTTTAGTAGATGCTAAAACTTTAGTTCAAGAAGCAAAGAAGATGCAAGAATATGGAGCTAATGGAATATTCATTATGGACTCAACTGGAACATATACAACTATAGATACAGAAGAAAGAATCAAAGCTCTTAAGGATAATTTATCAATAAAAGTTGGTTTTCATGCACATAATAATCTTGGACTAGCTGTAGCAAACTCTATAACTGCTGTTCAAAATGGGGCAGATATGATTGATGCTTGTATTAAAGGATTTGGTGCAGGAGCAGGAAATACTCAAATAGAAGTATTAATTCCAGTTTTACAAAAATACAATTTCTCCACAAATATAGATTTCAAAAAACTTATAAATGGCGCAGATGAAGCGATGGATTATTTAGTGCCAACGAATCCTTCTATTTCTCCGATCAATATCTTAACAGGTTTAAATAAATTGTTCTGTGGTTTCGAAAAGCCAATTCTTGAGATTGCAAAAACTTATAATATAAACTACATAGACTTGATTGAAGAATTAAAAAATAAAAAACTCATAGCAGTTCAAGAAGATTTAATCATAGAAGCTGCTCAAAACTTAGCAAATAAAAAATAATATGAATATACTAATTATAGGAATCAATGGTTTTATCGGTTCAAAAGTAGCCGAATCATTTTTAAATAAAAAACATAGCGTTTTAGGCACAATTAATAATCCACAAAACATATGGAGAATAAAAGACTTTATACATAAGATCGAAACGATAAACTGCAAGATCAATAACATTAAAGACTATATTAATCAAATTAAAGATTTTAGACCAGACGTAATATTTTATTGTGGATGGTATGGTTCTAGTAGTCAATTATTACTAACTGACGAAAAACAATTTACAGAGAATATTCCCGGTTTGCTTGATTTAATCCAAATCGCTAAAGATTGTAATGTTAAACATTTTGTGGGAGTTGGAGCTGGTTGGGAATATGGAAATTTTGATATCAAACCAAAAGAAGATCAAACACCAAAACCCATCAATGCATATGGATCAGCTAAATATATAGCTTATCAAATCTGTAATGAATTGCTCAAGATTCATGGCGTTAAATTTACATGGGTAAGACCATTCTGGTTGTACGGAGATAAAGACTTTGAAAAAAGACTTATTCCACAAGTTATTAATAAATGCTTAAAAAGTGAAGAAATAGAATTAAATCCATGTGAACATTTTACTAGTTACTTGTTTATTGATGATTTTGTTGATGGCATCAATCTATTAATTGAAAACCAACACGAAGGAATATACAATTTCTGTGGATCTTATCCCAAAAGGGTTAAGGATATAGTAGAGCAAATAGCAAAAGTAGTTGATTTTAAATTAAATATTAAATATAATAAACCATATCCAAAAGATTTTGTTTTTAATCTAGAAGGTGAAAATGATAAATTGCAAAGAATTGGATGGAAGCAAAAAACAGACATCTCTCAAGGGCTAGAAAAAACAATAGAATTTTACAAAAAGCTACAATGAAAAAAATTCTTTTAACTGGTGGGTATGGTTTTGTTGGGCGCAGTATATTAGATAAGTTATCTAAAAAATATGAAATTCATGCTCCAAGTAGCGAAGAATTAAATCTAACAGAATTGGAACAATTAAAATCTTGGATGTCAAATAAGAAATTTGATTGGATAATAAATTGTGCAGTTAAGGGCGGTAGACGAATGAAAAAAGATACATCTGAAGATTTATATAACAATATAAGTTCCTTGGATAATTTGTTGAATTTTGTTAATGATGATTGTAAGTTAATAACATTTTCAAGTGGCGCGGAATTTTATAAACAAAATGATTTTTATGGTTTAAGTAAAAAGATATGCACTTATATCATTAAAGAAAAAAATAATATTAAAAATTTAAGAATATACAATGTCTTTGGTCAATTAGGAATGGAAGATTCTTTCGTTTACTCCACAATCAAGAAAGCTTTAAAAAATGAAGATATTATTATTTGGGAAGATATAGAGTTTGATATTTATTATATGGATGATTTGATTCAGTTAATTGAATTATTAATCCAAAATGATACAAAAGAATATCAAGAAATTGATTGTGTTTATCCCCAAAAGCATAAATTAAGTCAGATCGCAGAATTAATTAAAAACCTTTGCAATTCTAATAGTAATATTACCATAGAACAGCAAGGATTAACTTCATATATTGGCAATTTCCAAGAAATTCATAACTTAAACTCCACTAAATTAGACGATAGCTTAAAGAGTATGATACAATATATAAATAAAAATGCAAATTGATAATCAACAAATCGAATTTAGAGATGGATTTTTTTGGCCTAAAAAGGATAAAATCATGTGGAATTATCTTCATGATAACGATAGACTTTCTGCGCCTAGTATTATAGCAGATTTTTGCAAGAAGAAGCAGACGGTAATTCAAGCTGGAGGTAATGCTGGTTATTATCCTAAAGAGTATTCAAAACATTTTAAAAATGTCTATACCTTTGAACCAGATATTTTAAATTTTAACTGTTTAGTTTTAAATACTTTAGAATGTCCAAATATATATAGATACCAATCTGCTTTGGGAAATGGAGGCGATCCAGTAGTATTATCAGAAAATGATAATTGCGGTGCATACATTTTAAACGGAGAAGGAAATATACCAATACTAAAAATAGATGATTTAAATTTAAAAAATGTCTCGTTAATTCATTTAGATATTGAAGGATTTGAAGAACAAGCTTTAAAAGGCGCGGAAAAAACTATTGAAAAATGCAATCCAATTATCGTTGTGGAAGTCACAGCTCAAAATCCAATACCTTATATAGAATCTTTAGGATACAAAAAGATTCATCAATTAGACGTAGATCATGTCTTTCGAAGAGTAAAATGAAATTTTTAATTTTTTCATATTATAACGAATTGGCTCATCATGGCTGTTCATTTGATGAATTAGCTAAAACCACAATGCCTACGTATAAAGAATATTGTGAAAAACATGGATATGATTTTTATTGTAAAACACAAAACTTTACAGAAGGAAGAACTGTAGGATGGTCTAAATTTGAAATATTTTTAGAAAATATGGATAAATATGATTGGATGTTTTATGTAGAATGTGACAGCATGGTAATGAATCAAACAATAAGATTAGAAAATTTAATAGACGATCATCATGATATTATAATGACCAAAACTGATACTCCAAATACAATTGAATTAAATTGTGGGCCAATGCTAGTAAGGTCTTGCGAATGGAATAAGAAGTTTTTCGAACATCTTTTAAATAAAAAAGAATATTATAGCCATCAAATGGTTGAGCAAGCAGCTATATCAGATGAAGTCAATCAAAACGAAGAAGCTAGAAAGCACTTTAAGATTATGAATCTTAGATTCTTTAATTCTTATTACCATGAATGGCATCCTAATGGAAATTATAAGCATGGAGATTTTATACTACATTTAGCTGGAACATCAAATTCTTACAGAGAAAAAATTTTTAAAGAAATGAAAGATAATATCATTAAATCAAATGATTACAAAATATCTTGCAAGCCATTTCTAAACATAGGAGACGAAAACATACAATGAACTATTACGAACAATTCAAAAATCAACAATCAAATAGAGATCCATATTTTAATTATACATTAAGTCTATTTAATAGAAAACCAATCAATATTCTTGAATTGGGTTGCGCTAGAGATTTTAATTCTAGACTTGGTGATGGATGGTCATCTTTTCATTTCCTTGAGTATATTAGTAAATATGGTGGTTCATTTACTACCATAGACCTTATTAAAGAGAATGTGGAAAATTGTATTACCATGTTATCAACTCATCCGAAATTTAATGAACTCAAACCCAAACTTAACTTTTTAGTGGGAGATGCGTTAAAAGTATTAGAGGAAAAACAATTTCATAATGAGAATACAGATTTAATTTATCTTGATGTTTCAGATGATCCAGTTTTAACTGTTCAATGTTTTGAAAAAATGAATTTAGATAATTCAGTAGTATTTGTAGACGACTTCTCTTCAAAAGGAACAATTCTTTCTGTTAAATATCCTAATCATCTTGAGATGACTTGGCCCGCACCAATTGGCCACAAGATGGCTTTATATAAGAAGGATCAAATTAAAGCAACAATGCTCGTTCAAACTGTAGAAAAGAATTGACATTTATTATAAATACATTATAATAATAAAAAGGATAAAATATGAGTGCATTAAGAGATATTCAAATAATCCCTTGGATTTTTAAATACAACACAAGAATTTTCTTTGAAACAGGAACTGGTTTAGGTTCTGGATTAATGAGAATGATTCAACCAGAATATGGACAAGAACTATTAATATCTTGTGATATTGATAAGGAGTTGGCCGAACACTCTCAAAGAACATTTTCTTTTGACACAAGAGTTCATATTATTCATGATGAAGGTCCCAATGTTTTGGAAAATCTTCTTCCAAAGATTCCATTAAATAAGCCTATTTTCTTTTGGTTAGATAGTCATTTTTCTAATAGTGATTATAATCTTGGCCATAAACCTTTAGTAAAACATTCAGAAGGAGATGCCGAGATTAGACTTCCAGCATTAAATGAATTAAGAATTATTAAACGCCTTAGAACAGATCTAGGAGCAAAAGACTTTATTCTTCTTGACGATGCTATGCTTTATGATGAATTAGATCGCTACGAAGATTCTGTCGCTAGGCTTGGACCAAATGCCGTTCCGCCAGAATATAGAAAAATTATCGGCAAAGCAACAGAAATATTTAAAAATACTCATACTCCTCATGTAATTACAATTGCTCAAGGCTTCTTCGCCCTACATCCACGATGATTAAAATCTCATTAGATGAGGCTTATGTATTTGATTTGCTTTCCATTCTAGATTTAAAAAGAACTAAATCTGCTGGAAAAGAAGATAATCAAAAGCATATTGAAAACTATGACACTTTATACGATGAAATATCAGAACAAATTACTGATATTAAAATGCATCAAGTAATTAAAAGTGAAGAATACAAAAATTTAGTAGTTATTAATAGCAAAGTTTTTGATCTTGTAGATTTAGGTAAAGATCAAGAAGGTTTAGCTAAGACTACTGCGATGGCGAATTACGATAGATTTATATTAAAAAATAAATTACAAAAAAAATTTTTTAAAAATCCTCTAAAAGAAGCTAAAATAGGTTATGATAAAGTATAGACAAAATTGTAGATCTTGTGGGCATAATCATTTAAATCCTATTATAGATTTAGGCAGTCAACCAATTCAAGGCTCTTTTGTTTATCCAAATAAACCAAAGCCTCCTACAAGAGCAATTGATTCTTCTATTATGATTTGTGAAACTAAAACTGGTGGATGTGGTTTAATACAAAATAAAGTATCTATTTCGCCAGAAATTCTTTATTCAAATTATGGTTATAGAAGTTCTGTTTCTAATACCATGAAAAATCATTTAAGTAAAATAGTTAAAAATATACTTGATTTTCTAGACTTTCATAATGTGAATGTATCTAGAGTTTTAGATATTGGCGCAAATGATCTTTTTACTTTAAAACAATATCCATCAAATATCAAAAGAATTGGAATTGATCCAAGTAATGTAATTAACGAAGTCCCAAAAGAAGGAATTGAAACAATTCACGACTGCTATCCAAGCTCTAAAGTTGTTGGAACATTTGATGTGATTTCTTCTATAGCTTGTTTTTATGATATTGAAGATCCCACTAATTTCTGCAAACAAATAGAAAAAGCACTTAGCCCGAATGGTGTATGGATTGTCGAGTTCGCTTATCTTCCAGCAGTTTATGATAAATTAGCTTACGACGGAATGGTACATGAGCATTTGTGTTTATATTCTGTCGCAACTTTTGAACACATCTTGAAAAGAACAGGTCTTAAAATTCTTAAACTTGAAGAAAATGATACAAATGGAGGATCATTACAAGCTTGGGTTATCAAAGAAAATAACTATAAATTTGATCAAGAGTCTTTTCAAAAAGAAGCATTAGCAATAAAACTTAAAGAATTCCAAATGGCTTTAGAAGATTCAAACACTTATATTCCATTTATGGATAGAGTTTTAAAGCATAAAGAAAATCTTTTAACTCTATTGAAGAAATTAAAATCAGAAGGCAAAAGAATCCATATCTATGGAATGTCTACCAAGTTAAATACGATTCTTTCTTATTGCGGCATAAGCACAGATTTAATTGAATGCGCTGCTGAAAGAAGTCCAGAAAAATTTGGAGCTAAAACAATTAGTGGTATACCAATGGTAAGTGAAGAAGAAAGTAGGAAAAATGTAGATGTCTACTTAGTCGGTCCGTATCATTTCAAAGAAGAAATTCTTAAAAGAGAAGAAGAGACAATCAAAAAGGGCGTTAAATTCTTATTTCCATTACCAGAAATTGAAATAATTTAATAATGAACGTATTATTAGTTGGCGCAGGATTTTGGGGCGCTAAAATATTAAACACACTTAAGAAGTTCAATGATATTAATATCAAGGTCTTTGATACTAATACAAAGATACTTGATGAATTAATTAATCAAAATATATCTATTACTAATAATTTAAATGAAAGTATAGCTGACCCAAATATTGATGCAGTATTTGTTATAACACCACCTCACACTCATTTTGAATTAGCAGACCAAGCTCTTAAGAATAATAAGCATGTATTCGTAGAGAAACCAATAACATTGGCTTATAGCGATGCTTTAAATTTAAAGAAAACAGCAGAAAGCAATAATAAAATCCTACATACAGATAACACCTTTATCTATACTCCAGAGGTTAATTTCCTTAAACAAGTAATTAATTTTGATTTTATAGGTAAAATAACTAACTTTGAATCAACTAGGGCAAATTGGGGCCCATTCAAAAAAGATATAGATGTAGTTTGGGATTTAATGACTCACGATATTAGCATATTAAATTATATTGTACCAAGCAAATATGTTCTTCAAGGAGTTTCTGCTACTGGCTCTAATCAAATAAATAAAAATGTAATAGAAAAAGCTAGAGCCACATTATTCTATTCTAATGACTTTACAGCTTATATCGACGTTAGCTTTCTTAATCATAATAAAGTTAGAAAAATTGCCCTAAATGGGACATTAGGAATTGTGCATAATGATTCAGCTTTACCAGATGCAAAGCTTATAATTGAAAGACCCAACCAAACACCAAGAAGTTATGAGCCTCAACAACTTATTGACCCATTATATTTAGAAATTAACCACTTCTTTGAATCAATCAAACAAAATAAAAATACTTTAAGTGGCGCAAATGAAGGAGTTTGGACTGTTAAAGTTTTAGAAAAAATTAGTCAATCCATCAAAAACAATGGAGAATATATTAGCGTCAATGAATAAATTCTTTTTAAAAGTTTTAAAAAATATAAAACTAGGTAAAAATGTAAAAATTTCACCTTTTACAAATATTTATGGATGTGAATTAAAAGATAATGTGTTTATTGGTCCATTCGTAGAAGTACAAAAGAATGTCACAATTGGAGAGAACTCAAGAATTCAAAGCCATAGTTTTATTTGTGAAGGAGTTGATATTGGTAAAAATGTTTTTATTGGACATAACGTAAATACAATTAACGATAACTTACCAAAAGTTAATAATGAAAATTGGGTAGTAGAAAAAATTACCATTAGAGATAATGTAAGTATAGGTACAGGCTCAACCATCATGGGTAATGTTACAATAGGCGAAAACTCTATCATTGGCGCAAATTCATTAGTAACAACAGATGTTCCATATAATGAAGTATGGGTTGGATCACCAGCAAAATTCTTAAGAAAAATATGAAACTTGGAGTAATTATTTCGGTATACAATGGAATTGAATTCCTAGAAGAATGTCTAAAAGATTGGATATCTTTAAGATCTAAGTTAGATATTAAAATTGCAATAGTAGATTGTTTGTTTGCTAACTTTGAAGGAGAAACTCCGAACTCAAATGATGGCACAATAGAATTACTTGAAAAATACTTACAAGAAGGCAAGATAGATTTCTTTCAAAAACTCGAACCAAATCTACAAGAGAATGAAGCAAGAAATATAGGAGTTCAATATTTATTAAATGAAGATGTTACTCATGTTTTAACTACTGCACCAGATGAAATTTTTAAAACTAAAGATATAAAATATCTTTTTAATTTCTTGAAAAATGATGAAGAACATCCTGTATTTTATATAAATTATAAAAATTATATAGGAAACAAAAAAACCTACATTTTGGGTTTCAAACCAAAGAGAATTTGGCGAGCACAGTATGAAAGTTGTTTGTTTAATGGTTTAAGATTTGATGATGATGGAATTTTTTACGAAGTGAACTCAAAGCAAATGATAAAAGATGACTACTTTCCTTCGACTACTATTCCAGAACTTCTAATCAAACATTACTCTTGGTTAGATGGTAAAACAAGTGAAAAGAAAATCCAATATCAAAAATCAAGAGGATGGATTTGTTCTTATAAAATTGAAGATGGTAAAGTATCTTTTAACGAAGAATTTTATAAAAAGAACCCTCATATACAAATGCCAAAGCTTTATCATGAATAATCCTAAAATTTTTACTGGTAAACCTTCTAGATATGGAGATATTATTTGCTTTATTCCTTTTATTACTTATTTAAAAAAGATTTATCCAGAGTCTTATGTAACTTTTTTCATAGATAAAACTTGTGCGCCAGTTACGCAATTTCTTTTAAACTATCCCGGAATTGATCGTTTTCAAGTTTCGTTGGAAGAAGATAAAGTAACCCCAAGAGACATTGATAAGAATTATGATTTAATCTTTAATCTTTATAATAATTTAACAAATCCATACTATTACAATTACCATAATGTACAAAAAGAAAATTTCATAATGTCGGAAATTTATACCAAAGATGGTTTAGTTAAAATTAACCCCAAAGAATATGATCTACTTACAAATCAAGAAAAGTTGCCTATATTAAATCAATACTTTAAAACACAAAGATCTCAAAAAACCATAGCAATTTGGCCTTTCTCTGGATATGGAGATTCAGAAACTACAAGAAAAAGATCTCCTTCAGCAGAATGGTGGTCAGTAATAAGTGATGCTTTAGTTTTAAAAGGATATAAATTATTAGAATTTGGTCATCCCAATAATAAATCTCTTACAGAAAAGACAAGCAAAATACAAGATCTTAGGCATATGTCTTTATTTGATTCAATTAAAATATCTTTAGGATGTGATCTAGTAATTACTACTGATTCGGGAGTATCTCATATTTTTGGTGCATATGGAATGAATCAAATTTGCTTATATTCCCCTTACCAACCAAATCATTTTCAAAATTTTGAAGCCATGACTCCAGTAAATTATAAAAATAACTTGACTTTATTCTGTGGACATGATAATATTAATAGCATTAATCAAGAAGAGATTATTAATATTATAAAATGAAAATATGGCTAGGCGGATTAACGAACTCAATAGATGTAATACCTCTTATAGAAAAGAGTCTTCCGTACTTTGATGGTATAGTTTTTACTTTAGATGAAAAATCAGATAAGAGTTTATTTGATAAATTTGAAGAGATAAAGAAAGCTAATGACAAGTTTCATTATATAGTAAGACCTTTTGCTCAAGCTCATGATTGGCGAGCGAATGATTGGCTTCATTCTGGATTGATTAAATCTGGAGATTATGTTTGCGTAATGGATTCAACTGATAGATTTAATGATGATTTCTTAATTAATCTAAAAGCAACAGTAAATCAATGGAATGAAACTCATGTAAATTCTATCTTTTTGGATAGGCTATTTATGTTTAAATTTACTGGACATCAATACTTTGAATCAACTCCTCATTGGGGAGTATCAAATCTTTTAAATAAAATCATCAATTTAACCTCAGATCAATCTTATAAAAGAGAAAACTATATTATCAATACCAGAGAGGTATTAAGATATGGCATAATTCATCCTATTAAATATTTCTGCGAATACAAAAGATCAAATGCCACTCAATTGCTTTATCAACAATTTGGAAACAATATTTGGCAATATCATGAAAACCAAAGACTAACATTTCAGATTTTTGTTGAGCAACAATTAGGTTTTGAATGTACAGTTCAAAATCTAATAAATTATATATCAGAAGGAATTAAAAATAAAAACTTACCAGAATATATCGTCAACTATATTCAACTCGAAGTAAATATGCAAGATTTAGTAAGATTGTATATCCTTAAGCAAGATTTTCTAAATGAAATCGCAGTTAATAGATTTAATTGGAGTTTTAGAAAATTTTATTATAATAATGAGATTTCTCAAGGAAAGGATGATGGATTTGTAGGATTATTTAATCAATATAGACTCAAACAAAATCGAGGGATGGAATGATTAAAGCTAAAGTATTTGGATGGAGACGTAAGCCTTTAGACGTAGTCTCTAGAGTCGAAGAAGGGCTGGAGAATAATGGTGTCATTTTTGTAAATGAAAATCCAGATTTAATTTATAAAAACGAAGACTTCTTTGATGAAGCTATTGAATTCAAAAAAACCTGCACAAATAATCCATTTGTTATTTTTAACATACTAGATCTTCAAGTTAGAAATCCAAATTATGATATACAAAAATTAAAAGAACAACTAGCCCATGCAAATGTTATAACTTGCATATCAAATACTGTAAAAGATCAAATCAAAGAATACCTTAATATAGATGCCGAGGTAATTTATAATCCAATTAAAGATGTTTGTTTTAATAATTCAAAAAAAACTATACCATTTCTTTATGTTGGTAGAGCAAATGATGCAAATAAAAGATTTTCCTTAATAAGAGATACGTTGGAAAGTATTAATGGCGAAACTGGATTAGTTGTTTGTGGATCAGAAAATCCGAATTTTGGTAATTATATAGGTATTATTGATGATGAAACATTAAATGATATATACAATACTTCGCGATTTGTTCTTTTGCCTTCGAAATTTGAAGGAATAGGATTATCTATGATCGAAGGTATGATTGCTGGCGCGATTCCAATTACTTGTAATGATAATCCAACTGCTATTGAATTTTCTCCAAAAGAGTTTATATGCGATCCAAATCCACAAGCAATCTTTGATAAGATGATGGAGATACATAAAAATTACTCTCAATATCAGCAAATTGCACTTGAATATGGTAAAAAATATTTAGAAACAATGAATAAAAATCAAGTAGCGAAAAATATTATAAATATATATAATAAATATAATGCAAGTAAAGTTTAACAATTTAAATGCCCAATATCTAGAAATCAAAGATAATTTATCCAAATCCTTTGATAAGTTATTTAATGATTCATCTTATATTAGTGGACCAATGGTAGAAGAATTCGAAAAAGAATTTTCTAAATATATTGGCACAAAATACTCAATTGGAGTATCAAATGGCACAGATGCAATTATGCTTGCAGTAAAAGGATTATGCATCGAAGAACCTACAATCATTTATATTCCAGCGAATACTTTTGTTGCTACTATTTTTGGTGCAGAACAAGCTCTACCAAATGCTAGAGTAGAACTCATTGATTGTAATGAGGATTATCTTATAGATGTTCAAAAGCTAGAGGAGCGTTTAGAAAGAACAAGAATATTATATAAAAACAGCATAATCATGCCAGTTCATCTTTATGGTAAATCTTGCAATATGGCTAAGATTATTGATTTAGCTAATAAATATGAATCATATATTGTAGAGGATGCTTCTCAATCTCATGGATCTACTATTTTAAATAAAAAAACAGGATCATTTGGACATGTTTCAGCTTTCTCTTTATATCCCGGAAAAAATCTTGGAGCGATGGGTGACGCAGGAATTATCACAACAGATTCAGAAGAAATATTTAAGACAATAAAAAAATTAAGAAATCTAGGTTCTCAAGAGAAATATGTTCATGAATTAAAAGGTTTTAACCATAGATTAGACTCAATACAGGCCGCAGCTCTTATTGAAAAAATAAAAAAACTTGATTCATGGAACGAAGCAAGGATTAAAGTCGCTAATCACTATATTGATAAAATTAAAAATCTAAAGATTATACTTCCTAAGAAGTCTGAACACATGGAGCATGTATACCATATATTCTGCATTAGGACAAATCAAAGAGACGATTTAATTTCATATCTAAAAAAGAATAATATAGAAAGTGGAATTCATTACCCTATACCGATTGAATTAATGCCAATGTATAAAAATCTAAATTTTAATAACGAAAATACTCGCGAATTTAGCGATCAAATTTTAAGTTTACCAATTCATCCTTTTATGGTTCAAGCAGAGATAGAATATGTTTGCGATGTATTAAATAAATTTTAATATGATATTTGATACATTCATGTACAATGGCGAAGAGGATATTTTAGATATTCGTTTAAATACTTTAGATCCAATTGTCGATAAATTTATTATTGTTGAGTCAGCTATATCTCATAGTTTGCTTCCTAGAGAGCTAGAATATCCAAAACAAGCAGATAGATTTTATAAATTTAAAGATAAAATTCACTACTATCAAGGACATTATTGCAAAGATAAGAATTTTACTTTTAATGATTGGAATGGCAGAGAAGTAATCGCAGAAATCTTAATTAAAGAACATGGATTAAAAACAACTTATAAAGTAATCCATGGCGATTTAGATGAAATTCCAAGACCAGAGTTATTAGAAAAAATTATTTTATCTGACGTTGCTTTAGAAAAACCATATGTATTTATTAATGATAGCAGACAATTATGTTTTGATCTAAGATCAGAAGACCCCTTTTTTGGTTCTATATTGATTAAAGGCGAACATTTAACGAAAGATAGACTCTTTTGGCTTAGACAAGTAAGACTTAATAACACCATCAATGGAATAGATCATAAAAACAAATTTATCTTTATTGAAAATGGTGGATGGCATTTTAGCTATTGTGCTGGATTAGATAGAACAGTTGATAAATTTAAATTTTTTTGTCATGCAAACGAAATGAATAATTGTGTTAAAGATAAAGAAGGTCTAATAAATTGTATTAAAAATAAAATTTCTTTTGATCCTCTAAAAACTCCATTGTATCAAGTAGATTGGAATAAAGAGAATATGCCAGATTATATTCTCAACAATAAAGAATTATTTAAAGAAAACCTCAGCTTTTACTATTAATGAATTTTATAAATAAAAAAAATCAAGAAGATTTAGAAGTTCTTGGTAAAATTTGTTTTGATACATTAACTTCAAATTTAGATATCAAACAACAATCAGATAGTTTTTGTGGTATTTATTTTGAAGGCAGAGATAGAGATATAAATGCTATAGAAGATTTTTCTGTAGTCCATAGTTTTAAGAATTTTTCTGAATATAATTATCCTATTTTTATATTTAGCCCAAACTCAAATAATCTATTAAATAATGATCCTAGATACAAAAATGCTAGAGTAGAACACATCAAAATACCAATCCAAGATAGCCACGATAAATACTCCCAATTTATGTTTGAAGAGATTTGGAAGTATCTTCCTAAAGTATTTGAAAATCTGCTTTTCTTTCATCCAGATGGATTTTTAATTAAAAATGGTTGGGAACGTTTCGTATTAAATAATAAATTAAAATATATCGGGTCTGCTTGGTGTCATAGTCCAAGCATTGAAATTAATAATAATGGAAATTGGCAAAGCATGGGATTTCCTAGCGTCAGGTGTGGTAATGGAGGCTTTAGTTTTAGATTAAGATCTGCTTGCGAAGAAGTAAGTAGACGATATTCAAAATCAATAATAAGAGAATATGGCACAAATGGAACAAGAGTAGCAGAGGATTTATTTTATAGTCATATTATTAATGGTATTTTTGAACAAGGATCAGTTGCAAATATCCAACAATGCATGCAATTTTCACTTGACCCAATCACATTAAATGAGTATAATAATAAATTAAGCTTTGGATTTCATTATCCCAAGAAGATAAATGAATTTCAAAACTATAGAGATTATTATTTAAACATAAAATGAGCGAACACAGACAAAAAATTAAAGATTTTATAAATAATCTACAAGAAGAGCATGGTAGATTACCCAAATTCTGTCATAATTTAAACGCACCAGATAATAAAGTATATTATTCTGGCGCATATTTTGATGATAATGAAATCGCAGCAGCTATTGAAACTCTTTTATTTGGTAAATGGTCATCTAGTGGAGAAGTTTGCGCTCAATTTGAAAAGCAATTTAGTAAAGCGATAAATCAAAAATCTTCTTTCTTCACAAATTCTGGTTCTTCGGCCAATCTATTACTAGTCGCAGCTTGTAAAGAATACTACAAATGGAAAGATGGAGATGAGATTATCGTATCAGCGGTAGGATTTCCAACAACCGTTTCAGCTATTATCCAGAACAATCTTAAACCAGTATTCGTTGATATTGAATGGAATACATTAAATTATGATATCAATAAAATAAAAGAAAAAATAACAAGTAAAACAGTGGCAACGTTTTTATCTCCAGTATTAGGTAATCCACCAGATATGGATCAATTAATTAATATGCTCGAAGCTAATAATATTAAATTACTTTTAGATAATTGCGATTCTTTAGGATCTAAATGGAATGGCAAGTATTTAAATGAATACTCAGAGGCTTCAGCTTGCTCATTTTATCCTGCACATGAAATTACCACATTAGAAGGAGGAATGGTTTCTTCTAATCATGAAGAAATAGTTCAACTAGCTCGAAGTTATGGTACTTGGGGTCGTGATTGTTACTGCGTAGGAACTTGTAATTTACTAGCCAATGGTTCTTGCGGTAAGAGATTCTCTAATTGGCTTTCTGATTTTCCAGAAATTATTATAGACCATAAGTACGTTTTCAATAGAATCGGATACAATTTAAAACCTCTAGATTTACAAGGAGCAATTGGAATAGAGCAACTTAAAAAACTAAATTTCATTTGCGAAACAAGAAGCTCAAATTGCTCAAAGATTTCAAATTTGTTTATTAAATATGTAAACAATATTCGATCTGTAGAAGTTTTGAATAAAACAGATTGGACTCCTTTTGGAGTTCCATTAATTTGTAAAAATAAAGAACAGAAACAAAAGCTTGTTTCTTATCTTGAATCAAATGGAATACAAACAAGAAATTATTTTGCAGGAAATCTATTAATGCATAATGGATACAAGCACTTAGATGATTATAAACTATATCCAGAATCCAATAAAGTTCTTGATTTAGTATTCTTCGTTGGATGTGCGCCAACAATTTCAGATAAAAATATTGATTATATAGAAAAAGTTTTACAGCAATATCAGAATTAATATGATAAGCGTTTTTGGTGCAAGCGGTTTTATCGGAAGCAAATGGATGGAGTTATATTCGGACTTATCCTTTGCAGAAGAAAGATCTTCAATTTTATCAAAATATAAAGATATACTTTATTTTCGTGGCACGAATTCTAATTATTCAGTCTTTAAAGATCCGACTTTAGAAGTTAAAACAAACCTTTTATTATTAACTGAAATGTTTGAAAATTTAACATCAGCGCATTCTTTTAACTTAATATCAAGTTGGTTTGTTTATGGCAAGAATAATTGTGAAATTAATAAAGAATCTGATTGCTGTAATCCCAAAGGATTTTATTCAATAGCAAAGCTTTCGCAAGAGCAACTACTAGAATCTTATTGTGAAACTTTTAATATTAAATATAAAATTTTAAGGCTCTGCAATATAATTGGCAAAGATAAAAACGCTAGCTCTAAAAAGAATGCTACAGAATACATGATTTCAAAATTAAGAAATAACGAAGAAGTTAATGTTTACGAAGGCGACAATTATAGAAATTTTTTAAATGTTGAAGATGCATGTCGCGCAATTAAATTAATTACAGATAATGGTAAAGAAACAATATATAATATAGGAAGTAAAGAAAGTACAAGAATGATAGATATTATTGATTATTGTAAAAATAAATTGAACTCAAGGAGTAAAATTAATGTTATACAAAGCCCAAAGTTTCATCAACAAGTACAAGCTAAAAATTTCCATATGAATATAGATAAATTAGAATCTTTAGGGTTTAAACCTAAATATTCTTTAGAGGATACTTTAAATATATTATGCAAATGAAATATAATAAAATAAACATTTATCTCAGACAAACAAAATTGAATAAACCAAACAATGGAAGACCTCAATGGTTTGACTATGAAAAAGTTTTTAAAAACTTATTATCAACAACCAATTTTAATTTTTGTGAGCTTACTGTTTGTTTTGATGGAACTCAAGAAGATTATAATGAGCATTATACTCCCAAGTATCAAAATCAATTTCCATTTAAAGTTAAATTAATAAATACAAAAGACTTTAAAGGCGAAAGTTATCAAACAGATGGCTCTTCTAAATCTGGAGCTTTGGTATCTCAAATCATTAAAAACGATAATCTACCAGATGATAGTTTGATTTATATTCTAGAAAATGATTATGTACATCAAAATCATTGGGCAGAAATGACTTTAGATTTATTTAATAGATACATTGGCGATAATTATTATATTTCCTTGTACGATCATTTAGATAAATATATTTTTGTTCAAGAAAACCGAGTAGATCATTGGGGAATGTATAAAGATTTAAAATCTAAAGTAATCTTAAGTTCTTATCTGCATTGGAGAGAAGTTCCACTAATATGTTCTTCTTGGATTATGTCTAAAAAATTATTCGATAGAGATTATGATTTGCTGTCATTTGGAATGTCTGATAATACATTTTGTGGAAAAATCTCTGAAAAGCATCAAACAAAATTCTTAACTCCAATTCCATCTCTTTCAACTCATTGTCAAATACCTTTTATTGCTCCATTTGTAGATTGGGAGAAGATTATTAATTCATGAATATACTTGTAACTGGTGGACTTGGGTTTATTGGTTCTAATTTTATTAAATATATAATTAATAAAAAAGAAATAAATATTGTCGTAAACATAGATACAATAACAAAACAACATTCGGCATCAAACACAAACAATGCAGAAGATTTTGAAGATAATCCAAAGTATAAATTTTATGATTTCTGGTTAGAAATGTTAGATAATCCTTCTATTAAAGATCAATTCAAACAAATAATAAAAGAATACAATATAACTCATATAGTTCATTTTGCGGCCGAATCTCATGTTGATAACTCAATATCTGATCCAAGGCGATTTATTCAATCTAATATACTTGGTACATTTAATCTATTAGAAATTATTAGAGATTTTCCAGAAATTAGATTTCATCATGTTTCGACTGATGAAGTTTATGGCAGTTTAGGCGAAGAAGGCAAGTTTACAGAAACAACAGCTTATGCTCCAAATTCACCATACTCAGCATCAAAAGCCGCTAGTGATATGCTAGTTAGAGCTTATAATCATACTTTTAAAGCTTTAGTCACTATCTCAAACTGCTCGAATAATTATGGACCAAATCAACATAATGAAAAGTTTATACCAGTTGTTATAAACTCTATATTAAATAATAAAAAAATACCTGTTTATGGCAACGGAAAAAATATAAGAGATTGGATTTTTGTTGAGGATCATTGTGAAGCAGTATGGTTTGTATTAAATAATGGTAAAATTGGAGAAACTTATAATGTAGGTGGAAATTGCGAAAAAACAAACCTAGAAATTATTAATGATATTTGCCAAGTATTAAATGTTAATCCTCAAGATTATATATCTTTTGTAGAAGATCGCAAAGGACACGATTTTAGATATGCTATAGATAATGCAAAAATAACTCAAGAATTAAATTGGCATCCTAAAACTTCTTTTAGCGAAGGTTTAAAACAAACTGTTGAATTTTATAAAAATAGATCATAATATATAATATGAGTAAAAATTTTCAAGAAACTTATCATGGGAAAAAGATAGATACAGCGAATATTTTAAATATTGAAGATGCAAGTAAATTAATTAATGGAAGAAAAACCGTAGTTATTACAGGAGTTACTGGTCAAGATGGTAGTCATATGGTAGACTTTTTGCTTAAGAATACTGATTATCTTATTTTTGGTGGAGTCAGAAGATTAAGCGTTTATAATCATGAAAACATTAAGCATATTAATTCTGATAGATTTCATTTGATTAACTTTGATTTAACTGACCCTCATGCCATATCTAGAACAGTAGAAAAAATACAACCAGATTATTTTATTAATTTTGCTGCACAAAGTTTTGTTGCAAGTAGTTGGGATTTTGCTAGACAAACTTGGGCAGCTAACTCTACGAGTGTTTTAGATATTCTAGAAGCTATTAGACTTTACAAACCTTCTTGTCGTTTATATCAAGCTGGTTCAAGCGAAGAATTTGGAAATATTCTTTATGCACCACAAGACGAAAAGCATCCATTAAGACCAAGAAGCCCATATGGGGCAAGCAAAGCCGCTTCAAGACAACTTATTAAAGTTTATAGAGATTCTTATAATTTATACGCAATCCAAGGATGGTTATTTAATCATGAAGGCACAAGACGAGGAGAAGAGTTTGTTACCAGAAAAGTAACAAAAAATGTAGCTCGAATTTTTAATTCAATTAAAAATCATGAAGAATTCACTCCTTTAGAATTAGGAAATATCGAAGCAAAAAGAGATTGGAGTGATGCAGAAGATTTTGTAGAAGGCGTATGGATGATGCTTAATCAAGACCACTATAATAAAAACTATAGTGGCACACCACAAGAATACGTTTTCTCTTCAAATGAAACTCACACAATTAAGGAGTTTGTTGAAAAGGCATTTACTATCGCTGGAATTAATGGTAAATGGATTGGTGAAAATGAACATGTTATGTATATTTCTGATGATAGTAAAGTTCTTGTTCAGATAAATCCAAAATTTTATAGACCAGCAGAAGTAGAGCTTCTTCTTGGAGACTCAAATAAAGCAAGAACAGAATTAGGATGGTCACCAAAAATTTCATTTGACAAGCTGGTTGAAAAAATGGTAAGATGGGATATTGAAAACAGTAAACCATAAACTTTGTCAATTAGTAGTTAAAAAATTTGTTAAAGGAAATATTAATTGGGCAAGAGAGATTAAAATCGCCCAAAGATTAGTTAAAAGATTTAATTCTTTTGATTTTTGGGATAATCTGAAAGAGTTAGGAAGTCCACCTCCTTCACTAGCTTGGTTTCTTAAACCAGAGGGCAAAGCTTTTATATTAAAGGAATATGAAAGTTTTAATTTAAATTTAAATAAGGAGAAAGTAGAACTAGAGGAAAATAAAGTAAATGAAGATAAAAACATTTGCAAAAAACCTAAAACTCTGCTAGAATTTATAAGATATGGCAAGAAAACCTAAAGAAGAAATCGAACAATCATCTGGTCCAAGTGCATCAGATAGACTACTATCATTTTTAAAAGATAACAAAGAAGATCATTATAATTTTGAAGATGAGATTTATTATAAGGTTTCTACTGGTAGCTTGAATTTAGATATCGCTACTAGCGGTGGTCTTTGCCCCGGACTTCATAGATTTATTGGAATGAATGAAGGCGGAAAAACATCAGAAGCACTTGAAGTAACAAAGAACTTTCTTAAAACAGTAGAAAATTCCAGAGCTTTACTTTTTAAAGCGGAAGGAAGATTGAGTAAAGAAATTAAAGATCGTTCTGGAATTAAGTTCGTAACTGATCCTAAAGAATGGGTTGATGGAACTTGCTTCGTATTTGAATGTAATATTTTTGAAACAGTTTCTGAATTGATGAAAGATCTTATTCAATCTAATGATGAGAACAAGAGGTATATATTTATTCTTGATTCAGTTGACGGATTAATGACTAAAGGTGACTCTCAAAAAAGCATGACAGAAGCTACAAAGGTTGCAGGAGGTGCAGTTATTTCATCAATGTTAATGAAGAAGATTTCTCTTGCACTTTCTAAGCGTGGACATATGGCTATTTTTATTAGTCAAGTTCGATCTGATATTAAACTTGATCCTTATGCTGCGAATAAAGATATTCGCCAAACTACTGCTACTGGTGGAAATGCATTGTTGCATTTTGCTAATTGGATTCTTGAATTTGAGCCAAAGTTTAATAAAGATCTAATTCTAGAAAAACCAAATGACAAATATGACCCAATTAAGAATAAAATTATTGGACATAATGTTAAGATCGTAATTAAAAAGTCCACAAATGAATCTACAAACTCCAAGGTTCAATATCCAATCAAGTATGGTCGCAAAGACGGATCTTCTGTTTGGAGAGAATATGAAGTTATTGATCAAATTCTTTCTTGGGAATTTGCAACTGCTAAAGGTGCATGGGTTACTTTCTCAGATGAGATTATTGAAGAACTTAAAAATGCTAATTTAGAATTAAAAAAGCAACATCAAGGTATTGATAATCTAAGAGCTTATCTAGAAGAAAATAAACCAATCGTAGATTATTTTTATAATAAATTCATTAAAACTCTTGCGTTATGAGATTATTAAATATTAACGGCACGCTCGTTAATAAGAACGTAAGAAATTACCTTGTAGATTGGGATGGAAAATGCAGAAGTAAACTGCAATTTAAATTTAAGCAATTCTTTTATCCTTATTGGAAAAATCATATTGTATATGAGGAGTTTCCAGTTTACGGAACGATGCTTAAAATTGATATATTAAATGCAACAAAAAAGATAGCAATTGAGATACAAGGCGATCAACATGAGAGCTTTAATAAGTTCTTTCACGATAATTCTAGATTAAAATATCTTCAAAGTATTAAAAGAGATGTTAAAAAAGAAAAATGGATTGAAATGAATGAATTTAAATTCCTAGAGCTATATGAAAGTGATCTTAAGAATTTATCACCACAATATATAGAAGAAAAGTGTGGAATTTTGATTATTTAAGTGTAAAAATATCTGGTGACAAACAAGAAAAAATTCAATTTTCCAGAATCCCTTTTAAAACAAATTGATGAATGCAGTTTTGGTGGATATATAATGTTTAATTTTTCAAGCAAAGGCGAACCTCAAGTATATACAAAATTTGACAATCAAATAAATGCTATGGCACTTTTATATTATGTTAATACTTGGAGTCAAAGCGTAGACCAATTAAATCTAGAAGCAACAACTGATCAAATAGCAAAGAAAAATTTAGAAGAAGACGATTTTGATGATTCCGAAGAAGATAGAGATTAAAAACACTTGACTTTTAATTTTTAGTTTGGTATCATATAAAGCTGGATGATATACTCTTTACAAGTAGAAAGACATGTACTAAGCGGTTTATTAAGGCATCAAGATCTATTTGCTGATATTGATGTATTTTTAACTGAAAATGATTTTTATAATGATGTTCACTCATCAATATATACTATATTTAAAAATATTAAGCATAAGGGCGAAAACGTAGATAAAGTCCTATTAGCTGAAAAGATCAAGAATCTTGGTATTACATTTAAAGACGAGATTAATATATTTGATTATATTGATAATTTGAGCTTCTCACAGATCACAGAAGAAGCTACAATGACAGCTTGCAGAGAATTAATTAAGTTAAGAGTTCGCAGAGAAATATCTCAAACAGCAGACAAGCTAAAAGATTATGTAAACAAGAACTCCGAAGATTCAATGGATGAAATTATTGGTAAGATTGATCATATTTACAATAAGAAAATATCAGCATACTCAGAGAATGATATACCAATTAATATTTTTGCTGAAGTTG
>Ga0114973_10000090_pt1 | contig 55835 bp, 38 predicted proteins | sample M_140807_MF_Meta_FD_87025 | JGI IMG/M metagenome (GOLD analysis project Ga0114973, IMG submission 87025) | Freshwater microbial communities from Lake Montjoie, Canada to study carbon cycling - M_140807_MF_MetaG | ecosystem: Environmental > Aquatic > Freshwater > Lake | place: Lake Montjoie... | reverse complement strand
TAGGGTAAGCTTTGCGGACCTGGTAGGGTAAGCTTTGCGGACCTGGTAGGGTAAGCTTTGCGGACCTGGTAGGGTAAGCTTTGCGGACCTGGTAGGGTAAGCTTTGCGGACCTGGTAGGGTAAACGGAGTCATCTGGCTTTGCTAGGTAAGCGACGGAGTCGCGGACAAAATCGCTGCATTTAGAGACCAGGTTTTTTTTTATTAGTTTCAAGTCTGAGGGAAAGCAATAATGACAATGCCGGATCCGCCGTTGCCAGGAATACCGTTGTACGCGCCACCTCCTCCGCCACCGGTATTGGGGCCGCCGTTGCCGCCGAGACCACTGTAGGCGTTTATATTAGTTGCATATTGATTCGCTTGGGCACCGTTCGTCTTGCCATTGCCGCCATTGGCTAGACTGGTATTGGTGTCACCAGTAGCATTGAAACCGCCATTATAATCATACGAACCGCCGCCTCCGCCGCCTTTACCTCCTTTCAAATTACCATTCGGGAGCGAACCTCCATTTTTAGAACCACCTCCTCCGCCGCCGCCGCCCCAGTAATACGTGCTGTACGGGATGCTGTTGGGATGGAAATCCGCAATGATGGGGCTCGTGGTCGCATTGATTTGAACACCATTTCCTCCGGTAGGACCACTTGCGGCACTTCCCGCGCCACCTCCTCCGCCGCCCGTGGCATATAAAGCACCGTCTGTGAAGGGGGCGCTTCCGCTCTTTGCGGCGGTCCCGCCGTTGTAACCTTGGTTGCTGGTACCGGCACCCGCACTCGCAGCTAGATTGAGAGGGAATCCCGCGGCACCGCCACCACTGGAACCCGCACCACCATTCCCATTGGCGTTCGCACCACCACCACCACCGCCGGCGGCGGTAATAGACGAACCACTGAGAGTAGGATCATTGAAAGTGACCGAGCTGGACATACCCTGACCTCCACCATAACTGGCGCTATAAGAGGTGATAGCGGTCGTGATAGGACCCGACCCCCCGGCACCTCCGCCACCCACCGTGACCGCGATAGTATTGCCCCCGCTGCCCGTGGACGGTAAAATCACCGACGACATGACCACGGCACCACCGCCACCACCTCCTCCCACGCATGTGCCACCGCCACCGCCGCCACCCACTGCGAAAATATAAATGGTACGTGCCGAAGTGCAAGTATAGGTGATGGTATAAGTTGCAGATGTGCCTGCAGCCAAATATATCGGCTGGAATGAATAGACACTGAACACGGTACCGCCATATTTACCTCCTTGCATCACTGTGCCAGTAATGACATCTGAAGTGACACTGTTGCTGACGGGGGTGATGCTGTTGAATTTTATATTGGGAACAATACTAGACATATTGATCTTGGCCACGTTGTACATGGGATTTCCTACCCCGTCCATGGTAAAATTACCGGCGGCATACAAGTCGTTGTTGATGGGGTCAAAGTAGAGTTGACTTACGTAGGATATGATACTAGTATTGGTAAGTCCAGTTCCCACAGGCGACCATAATTGATAAGACGGGTCGTACTGGGCAATGTTCAGCGTGGTAACGTAGGTAGGATTGCCCCCGACAAGATTACAAGCTACGGTGAATTGGCCTCCGACGTACAAAACACCCGTATTGCTATTCAATACGACAGAATTGACTTGATAGAAATCGCTATTGAGGACACTACCTTTGGATGTTTGGTTATACAAACCAATACTACCGCCCAATGCTTGCCATTGGCCTGGTTTTGCCTTATTTATAAAACTCACAGCAACGCCTTTCATATACGTGGTCCCACCGTCGGTAGTAAACAACCCACCGGCGTAAAGTGAATTCGCATAATAATCAAAGCAACCGGTATTCACTCCATAGTTGAAACCATTACCAATTTTATAGAGATAGTTTGTAGAATTTAAATAGAAGTACATTGCAAAGTTGAACGTTGGATGCCCTCCACCATTATCATATGCAGTAATAGCGGTACCATTGTTATTGCCCCAACAAAACATAAAATTGTTAATACTGGCGTCATGACCATAACTATAACAAAAGCCAGTAACATTTTGCGCAGGATTGTATCCACCGTTACTATTACTACTGTATGCGTTCCATGAAGACAAGTAAGGAAAATTATTATTAATATTCGTATAGCCCGTTGTAAGGTATTGTAAAGCACTATTATTTTCACCCCAATATTTGTATCCATCGTAACATATTGTTGAATTACACATGACATTGGATGGGGCAAAGGGGTAAAGTGTACCATTGTACCAAATGAATGTTCCCATCGCGGCCAAAGTGTTACCTGTAAATGCGGGACGGGTTGGGGGGAAGCTATAGTTATTAAAATTATAAGAATTACTCACACGATTGACAGAAACAATCACACTTCCATTGATAAGAGATAATAGATTAGCATAAGGTTGGACACCATTGTTTCCATAATTAGATAAGTTTGGTATGGATACTCCGTTCCATTGGGTACCATCATAATAATTGATATTGTTACTGTAAACTTTTTTAAGCTGGACACCACTATAATATCCACCAAATCCTCCGGCCACCCATAAATAATTAGCGACCGGGTCATATACTATAGAAAAGTTCGTAGTGAAACTGTTACCATTGCTGGGATCTATGGCGGGTATGAAACCATTAAATGTTAAACTGTTGGTTTGATTTGTAAGTTGACCATAACTGGGTCCTATATTGACAAGATCTGCCCACGGTGTTTGACAGGTCACCGTTTGAGATGTGCCGGTCTTGGCACCAAATAAAGGTGTACAAATGTACGTATAAGATGTGCTTTTGTTCAGATTATTATCAGTATAGGTCATAGAAGGAGAGGGATTGCCGGTTGGAGTATACACAATCGTATTCACAGAAGGATCAGAAACCACTGTGTTATTCGTACGAAGAATATTCACACCCGAAAATAGACCGGAAAATGTAAAAAACACTGCACTTGTGGTGATTATAGTGGTGGGGGCATTCAAGGTGGGTGTAGGATCCATGCTTGAACCATACACAACTTGATACTTGAATGTGGATATTCTCCAGCTCATTGTATCAACCGTGTAGGTGATTTTATTGGGCCATTGTGATAAGGTTTGACCCGCTGAAGTTGGCACAATGAACCATGTCACTCCTGTATCAATGGAAAAGTATATATTGTCAAATCTGTTGGAAAATAATTGGACAGGTTGTCCCAATACAATAGATTTTGCATTTCCAACCGGGTATTTATTATTTACAATTGCTACCATATTAGCGTCGGCGTATTGAATACCGGCATAATTCAAACCAACTGAAATTTGATTATAAAATGTGGACGGACAATTAGTAACCTGATTGATACTTTGAAATCCATTGGTGGTATTGAAAACATTCAATCCTGCGGTAGGTAATTTATAACCGGTTGTGATGATAAAATTTAAACCCGTATTGTCTCCATCAATTTCGCTTATGTTAGCACCAGTAAATCCAGAAAAATATGAAGATGATGGGGTCAATATGTACCATGAAACACCGCTATCACATGAATATAATATATTCAGAAGCATGCTGGCTGACCAATTACCGGCGGCAATCCATACCGGACCATTCACTCCATTTGCTCCGGTTGTAGAATTATACAGGTTTGGATTCTTCAACAAATTGAAGTATTTGATAAAATACAGATTAGGTATTGTTAGACCTCCACTATTAATCGTTGAAAGATTCCATGTCGCGCCATCCGCAGAATATGCAATTATTCCCGTAGTTCTTGTACTACTATTTGTTCCTACTATAACCCATCTACTGTTTCCGTAGGCAATTGACTGCGTGTAAAACGTGCCAGTACCTGTAAATTTACAACATTGACTCACATCATAATTTCCATTGTCGTAATATTGAGCCTTTAAAATGGTTTCATTGTTGCTCAAATTAGCAGCGCCATTGCCAGAATGTATTATCACCAATCGTTGACCATCGGTTGCAGTAAATTTATTATTAGTCCATGCTATTGTTGGTATTGACGGTGAATTCGCATGTGAAGTCCATATAATATTATCTGTGGAAGTATAGACCGCATTACCAACACAAGCGATAGCCGTAGCTTCATAATAAGGTATAGTTACCCATCCGGGTCCACCATTTACAAGACTACTTCCGTAATCACATGCCGCCATACTATATCCTCTGAAAAGGACAGGACCCATTAAGGTAAGATTCGTGGATGGATTGTTCGGCGGGAACCAATAAAATCCATCGTAAGAATAGTATGGAGCTGCACTGAATAATGATTGCGTTATTATGGTATACGCACTGGTTGACGCGCTGGATATACGGTAAGGTTGTCCGGTAGAACCATCCGGAGCTACCGGCGTAAATATGTACACCGTAGAATTAGAAGGAGGACTTGTATCGTTATACTTGGTTCCACTCCCCGAAGTGGTAGTACCTCCGTCACGAGACACATTGAACGATGCATAATTACCCGTCACCGTGAATTTGATGACACCCACCCCCGGAACGGCGGTCACATTGCTTATAGAAGGAAGATACGCGAATAAGGTAATACCGGGTTGTGAAGGACTGATATAAGGCACAAAGATATACACATACGATGGATCCAAATTCAACGAGATATCGTTGAAGGTAGAGGCCGGCCAGTTCACTGTACCAATCTGATTGTTACCATTGAAAATAGACACGGTTTGATAGTATCCCGTGATGGTAAACGTGGCCGAAGTAGACGACGTTTGCGTGACGGACACGTTTTTCAAGTACGGCACATACACGGGTGGAAAGGTACGTCCGATTTGTCCCAAGACATTCACTGGAACGAACGTATAGGCGTACGATATGTCGGTATTCAGTGACGCATTCGTGTACGTCGTCATACCTGCCGCGACCAGATTACCCGCATTATAGACATTGAATGTATTGTACGACCCCGATACGTTGAATATGGCCGTGTTCCCTACGCCCGAAAACGTCACCGCATAAATGTACGCCGGCGTCGCGCACATCACGCCCTTGGCCGCCTGCACTCCCATGGCATACGGCACCAGCGAATACAAGGCCGGGGCGAAGCTGTTGTACGACGCGTCCGTCCACACCCATCCCCCACTCACATGCTGCACCTGAGCCGCCGACACGTACTGCGTCGCGGCGCCCTGCGCAAACGGCGGCGTCCGTTGCACGGCAATGTAACTGAAGACACTCTGGGGGTCCAGGGTCAACGTATTGGCCGCCATCGTGCCGTCGCCATTATAGGCCGTATTCAGTGCGAGTACATTCAGGCTGGCCGCCAGGGGCGTCCCTCCCTTCATATTTTGGTGGTAAAAGGCGTACAGGACACTGATTTCCATGGGCCGCATGACCCGGTTGAAGCTGCGCATGTCGTCCATCTTCCCCACAAACTGGTTGCTTCCACTGGACCCCGCCGCCGCCAAGTAGGTCGTCGACCACGTTTCCACCACGTACGCCGGGGCTATGCCCGTGGCCGTGTATACCTTGCCATTGGTGTGTAACGACATGGCTGCAACCGACCCGCTGCATTCCACCGTGAAACAGAAGAAATTCCAGATCCGCGGCACGGCCGCGGACGACGGGTCCGACGTCGTGATGGTGGTCCCGTGGTAGTTCGCCGAGACCCACGCCTTGCCCGTCGGGGCGCCCGTCGTGTTCAAGTTGATTTGGAGAACGGGGGTTATAACCGCCGTGGACCCGGACCCCGTCTTCGTGACCACATAGACCAACATGTCTCCGCCCTGGATGGTCGCCGGCCAGAACCATCCGGAATAGGACACTCCCGCACCTGGAGTCGCCGCCGGCGTCGTGAACGGGCTAGTGTTCATCACATACCCTTGATTGAACGAAATGTCCTTGGCGCCCAGGGCTGACCCCCCTGACTTGCTACTGGACTCCAAAACGACGCCTCCGGCGCTGTTGGTGACAATCATCGCATCATAGTTCGCTAAACCGGTGCTGTAGTTTTGCAATGGAATTGTGATAGCGGTAGGTGCGGACATGATGGCACCCCCGTCACGACGAATATATATTTGACGGACATTTGCCGGTTGCCGGACCGACCGCTGCCCCGGACCCCCATGGACCAAGAGGACATAAACAGTTATCACGATATGTAGGTAGTATTGGTTCCTATGTGGACTTCCGCCGTCGTTATTGTTTGGACCGTCGCCGCCGCCTTTTCCACTCCATTCACCCCACCCCTACTATGTCGGCGACCCGTCGGGTACCCGCTGTCCACGCGCCTTGAGGTCCGGATCCCGGGATTTGAATCCCCTGAGCCGCGGGATCCGCAAGGTCCGGATCCTACCGACCGTGGACAACGGATTTGGGACGGACTTGCGGACCTGGTGCGTCTGCTGTTTCCGTGGACATTTCGTCACCGCGCATCGCGCCGCGGCAAGTACCAGCCGTGCATCACCGACCAAGACTGTGTGTTTCCGCAGCGATGTTTCCCGCATCCCGTGTTCAAGGGGGAGAAATTCTGCAGTTCGGGATGGGGGAGTCCGATCACGGTGAGCGATTATGCGTTCAACTGAGGGGGCGCTTGGACCCGTGTTTTACCCTGGCGGGTGTTACCGTCGGAAAATTCAAGCCGCAGGCAATTTTCTGGTGTGTATTTGCATACCAGAAAATTGAATGTATAGGATCTTTGGTACAGATCCTATACACTCGTTGGAATTTGCCTCCATGGACTACACATCCAAGTCACTCACTGAACTTCGGTCTCTCTGCCGCGAGCGCGGACTCGGCGGCTATTCGGGCAAGCCCAAGGCGGCGCTCGTGAACATGTTGACTGGGTCGGGTCCGGGCCCTGCTACAACGGTAACGGAGGTGGAGGCGCCTCCGGCGCCTACGGCGCAGCCGCTGCGTCAAGAGGTCCTATGTGGTGACGCCCTCCTTCTCTTGCCCACGTTGCCCAGCGAATCCGCCCAGATAGTGTTGGCCGACCCACCCTACAACATCGGCAAGGATTTCGGCAATGCGAGCGACCGGCAGCCGCTGGACGTCTACTTGGCGTGGTGCGACCGTTGGATCCAGGAATGTTTGCGCATCTTGAAGCCCAACGGCACGATGTTCATCTACGGGTTCAGCGAGCATCTGGCCCTCATCCTGTCCCGCATTCCCCTCGCCGTCCAGCGTCGGTGGCTCATCTGGCACTATACCAATAAAAACGTTCCCTCGCTCCAGTTCTGGCAGCGGTCCCACGAGAGCATCTTGGTCCTGTGGAAAGCCGACAAGGTGTTTCATCGCGACGCCGTGCGCGAACCGTATACCGAGGGGTTCTTGAACGGGGCGGCGGGTCGGACACGGCAGGCCACGCGCGGCCGATTCTCCAAGGGTGACCAGACGACCACGTACACGGCACATGCGAACGGGGCCCTGCCCCGTGATGTCCTCAAAATCCCCGCGCTCGCGGGCGGAGCCGGCGCCGGGGAACGTGTCAACCATCCCACGCAGAAACCGTTGGCCCTGTGCGACCGACTCCTGCGGTCCTGCGAACAGGCCGCCACGGAAGGCTACGTCTTGGTGCCCTTTGCCGGGTCCGGCAGCGAATGTGTCGCCGCAAAAAAAAGGGGGCTGCCTTTCGTCGGCATGGAACTCAATCCCGAGTATGTGAGCCTCATCCACGAGCGTCTGGCCCAGGAATCGGGTCCTGTATGAACCCTACGCTACCCCACCTGTTTTTTTTTGCTTTGTCTTTTTGTGTTATTAGGGGTCGGTCGCCTTAGGCTCCGTAGGACCCGTAGGATCCGAGGCCATGATGAGATCATACAGTTGCATGTAGTTGAGCCGACGCTTCGGTATAATGCGGCACGACCCCACGACAAATTCGGCCATCTCGTCGGTCAGATGCACGGACATCCACAGTTGCGAGGACATGCTGAACGAGATGGACATGCTGGACCCCTGGACCACGTTGGTTTCCCAGCCCACGACGGTGCCCTTGTTCTTGCCCGTCTTGCCCAGTTTGGGGATCCACGTGTACGTGGCCGGGTTGACCGCGGGGTAGTCGCTGGGGATCAAATACCAATCGTATTGGAGATGGGTCGCCTCGGCACCTTCGCCACCCCCCTCGCCGCCGCTATCGCGGCGAGCCACGATGGAGTAGTAGTCAAAGTTCTTGCGCCGGTTGATTTCGGCCACGATGGCCGCGAGGTCCCCGGGTTCCTTGTCGGAGCACACGGTGGTCAGGCGGTACGAACTGATTTTGAACGACTTGCCCCCGGCATCGTACTGCGTGGATTTGTTGGAGAGACCGCCCAATGCGCACGTGATGTCGGCCCCGGGGCGGTGGGACCCGTGACTCTGGTCGGCCACGGGACATCCCGACGCGACCAAGATGGCCGCGTTGATGTCCTCCCAGGGGGTCTCCTTGATGGGGTCGTTGTTGATGAGGTGGTACCCCTTGACACTCTTGGTGAAGTTGGCGGCCAGCTGACGACGCATCTCGGGATTCATGGTTTCAGGGTGGAGGGGTTGAATGGTGTCATCCGCCGATACCATTCAACGAGGTAATTCAATTTTTTACGTGGCCTCGTGACTTCGTGGCTTCGCAATCCGTGGCCCCGTGACTTCGTTATCCAAGGACGATATAGGATCCTATACATGATTCTGGGGAGGGTCGGTGGCGGCGCAAACGGACCAGTCTGTCCCATCACCAGTCTCGCCACAGGTTGCCCGCGTACAAGGACGGCAGGCGAATGGGACCCGCCTGGTCCGCTTCCGCATTCACATTTGCGTCCGCTAAGCGACCTGGATGATGCATACCGTCGCGCAGTTGCTGGGCTTGCTTCTGTTCCCATTGGCGGAGCCGATGGAGGGTCGCCACATGACGACGAATGAGGTACATGGTGAGTTCGTCGTGTTCCAGGACCCCCCGTCCGTCGGTGCCTCCGTACGATTTGCCGCGCTTCTTGGACACAATGATGGTGCTTTCCGGAGGGGAGGGGGCGGCCGCCGACCGGGAACCCGCCCCCGGGCCCTCTGGAGGTGCCGGGGGTGCGGGAGGCAATTTTGGTGTCGGAACGGAAGGAACGGTAGGCACAGAAGGGCGTTCCACCACACCGACCATCGCTAAAATGGTCCGAGGGGAGGCGGCCAACCACAGGAAAAAGGACATCATGAAACTCTTCATCATGATGCTTGATTGTACCAAGAGACGTATAGGATCCTATAGCATAATTACGGTGGGATAATTTTACATGGTTTTGGGCGATTAGACGGTGGATGGGTTATGATCCTAGAGTGTCTGTTGGTGTCCGAACCACCCGTGGAAAAAAAGAGGGGTGGGGAAAAGGCGGGGTTAGGGTTATACCATTACACACAAACTAAGAGGACATCTTCTACGTGAATTACACACACACTAGGCGAACATCTTCGCTACTCATCGCTTCGTTCTCCAGGATTTCCAGGTCGGCTTCCTCCAGAATGTCGTCAAAACGTTTGTTCATCGCAAAGATGTCGGCTTCCGGCTGTTCCTTGGGGTACCGCCCTAGCATGATGGACACCAACTGGTGCATGGTGAACCCTTGGGCCACGAGCCGCCGCGTGACTTCTTCCGCGTCGCAGACGTTTGTTTCTTCGTCCTCCTCGTACTCGTCCTCTTCCTCGCTGTCCAGGTCTTCTTCGTCGTCGTCGTCCTCGTCGTCTTCTTCCTCGTCCGCATCGCTGTTGACCAAGGGCGACCGGCAGCACGGACACGCCGTGTTGTGCACCATGGCCGTGGCCAGGCATTTGAAACAGAACCGGTGCCCGCACTCCGTGACGCAATTGTTTTTCTGGGAATCAATGGTATCGTAGCATATGCAGCATTCGTGCACCGAGGACGGGGCCGCTTCTGCCTCCGTGGCCATGGTGTCATCCGTCCCCCAAGAGAACGTCGTTTCTTCGTCCAAGAAGGGGAAGACCTCTGACACTTCTTGGGACGACGCGTCTTCATTGTCGCACCACAAGCAACCACCCGGTTCCGTGTGAGCAAGCTGGTTGGGCTGGTACTCGGGGAAACAGCCGGGGCATGTGGGGGTGCTTGTGTTGTCGGTGGGGGTCGGGTTCGGGGTCGTCATGTTGGCATGGGGTACCAAGAATCTTGGTACAAAAATGGCGTTTCAATTTTCATAATCACTTTCTACCGGACCTTGAGTGTCCGAGCCTTTCTATTTGTTCGCTTCTTGGTACGTCGTTTCCCACCTCCGTAATGGATCCCGTAAAATGGACGACGTATGAGTTCAGTTAGTACGGCCAAATCGTCGGGTCCAAATAAGGTGGACATGGTGTATTCCTTGGTTTGCGTGCATTTTATACCCGGAAACAAGGTAATATTATGAATGGGTTCATTCGCTAAGAAAAAGCAATTATCGTGACGATTTTCTCTTTTATCGGGAAGTTGAGTGGTTTTATGAAACCATATGATATCTTTGTTTCGTTTGAAATGAGCCGAGTGAATGTTCTTGATCTTGATGGTATCTTGACGAAAATGATAATGATTATCCCATAGACCACTGTGGTTTGGTACAGTAGTAGGTTTGGTAAATGCGATGCCCTGATTTGGATACAGTTTGATATAGTATTTTTCATGGTTTATCATGATTGAGGTAGGGCCACACGAAGAAATATCCAATACTTTATTTCTGCCACGAAAAAATTGAACATTTGGAAGTGGAACTGTTTCAATGGTAACATTTCGTGGGTCGGTGTAATAACTGTAAAACGTGTTATAATCAAATCACGTGGTCATTGTATATATTGCCCCCATATAATTCCATGGCCATCTCCGTGTACCGAGAATTCCGTTCCAAGGATACGGGTAGTCATATAGGAAGTATAGAGGTTGAAGTGGGTCGCAACGGAACCCTACATGTGGTGATTCTCGGTATCCATGAGGATTACCCCACAAAATATGGTCAGGCACCGTTACATGTTACGATGGTTCCTGATAGCATAGAACGTTACGACGCCATTACGACCATCATGGAAAAAATCACACAAGACCATCTATATGATCAACCCAACCTGGTTTACAACGATTTCATATTGTGCGAGGACGCATTTGTTCAAGCCCATCCCGAACGCTGTTGTTCGGAAGGTGGCCCGAACATATGGAACACATGGATGCCCTGGACACGTGAAAACGCGGCCTTCTTGGAATTATGCGAGGATGGCGATGTAGTCAACCGAAAAATTCTACCCGGTAAATTGGTTCAAGGGAACTCTCAAATAGAATTTATCTACGATTTCCCTATCCAGGATTACTAGGAAAAGGTTTCGGTGGGGTAAATTTGTGCACTCCATTTACCCACTTTGGAAATTAGTGCAGACAATATGGTTGATTCAAGAAACATGTTGCAAGTATGTTTCAAATATGAATCGGCGCATTTTGGGTAAACGGATTGTACTAATTTACCCACAATTGGAAATTGGTGCATTCAACCATATAAAGATTTCAGAAACATGTTTCTCATAAATATCACTATGGTGAATTATACCTGCGAAACGTGCAATTTTACCACTATTCTATCGTGGGTATATAAGCGTCATATTGCTTCCAAGAAACATATCAAATTGATTGCCAATACACAGCTCGGTGATACCAAGAATGATTCTTGTTTTTCTTGCAGTAAATGTTCCAAAAAATACACTTCTCGTTCCGGGTTGTACAAACACAAGTGCCAAATAAAAGAGGAAACTTCTGTACCTAATCATAGTGTTCTTGATACCATAGATGCAATGAGGAATAAAATAAGCCTATTAGAAAATGAAATAATGTATTTGAGAAATCAGTCCAGTGGAAATATTGAAGTCACCAACCACATTACCAACAATAATTTCTATTTTAATTTTTTGAATACACACTGCAAAGATGCTATGAATATTGACCAATTTGTCAAGAATATTGTCATTACAAACAATGATATCGGTGAATTTGTCGTTCAACCGCATTTTTGTGACGCCTTTTCTAGATTTATAATTCGTCAGTTGGAAAAAATACCAACTATCAAACGACCTTTGCACTGTATTAATCCGGACAATACATTTGCCATTTTTGCAGTAAAAATGTGCGATAAATGGACGTCGGAAGACCTATATGCATTGGAAGATTATATACGCAGTAGTGATATGCGCGAGAATGACATGTCTGATAATAGTATGGTGATTCCAATGTGTCTGGACAAAATGTACGAGAGAATTTTAGATTCTTACCAACAGGATGTTGATTCCGAACCCACATGGGAAGAAGCACGGGAAAAAATGGAATCGGGAGCCAGTGTCAATAATAAAATGAAGACGATTATGAATATTAAAACGTGTGGGACTTGTGATTTGATAATTGCTTAGACGCGGTCATCCAAGAGGACGTATAGGATCCTATAGATCATGTTGGGGTGTGCGCTTCTTGGTACGGCGGCGACCGCCCATCCACATGTCACGACCCTGTTGACGCAGGGTACGTTCCTGCTTGGAATGGGTTTTGAGGGTACGCATTCTGTGACATGCTACAGTGGAATGCAGTGGGTCATATTTGACCGCGGCCGGCACGGCATATCCAGGAAGACCTGTTACTAGGGGGTCCAAGACATCCGTCACCACTTTGTCATAGATGGGCTTCATAATGTCTTCCAGGTAGTGCACCGGCTGGCCACGGACGGTATGAACCAAAGGGACTGCCGGGTTTTCATGTACAAACGACGAGAGTTCATCCATGCCGGTTATCATGGTGCTGGTAAAATACCCATCAGTACTGGTAAAGGCGTCCCAACTCAGAAAATGGGTCCGGGTACCGGGAACAGAGGCCCGAGGATCCACGAGGAAAGGACGGTAGGGAACAACGTGGGGTGGGTCGGCCGCGAAACTGTCTATATTCAGATGGAAGGCCCCCTTGGTCTTGAGTCCCTTGGGCAGCTTCGGAGCAGGAGAATGAAATGTGAAATGAAACATCTTTTTGTATTTTGTACGAAACGTATATATATGACTGCTTTGTTGCATATGAATGCATTTACAGTGTGTGTTATTGATATTTTCTGTGTCACCAATACTATATTTTTTACTAGGTGAATGATAATCAAATACATACCTGTAAATGACTTCAATAATCACTAAATTTGTTCTTGATGGTAGATGAACGTTTATTTCCAACTCTCTCCGGTTTTGCTCTCCCGATTCATGGTATTGATACTGCAACGGAATATTGTATTTGGCGTAACTCACCTTGAGTAATTTGGAAAAAAATATCACATACGATGGAAGATGGGTTGTAGTAATCCAATTAGAAAGAGGTAATATACGAGTATCTAATACCGATTTATCATAGATGACATTGTAAGCATCGCTGTTGCAATATACATTTTCTTGTATCTGATTCATAGATGCCATCCATATATGTGTATCAGATATAATCGCTTTCATCAAAGGGATGTGGGTCATGGTCCGGGTTCATGAAATGATAATAATCTGAATTATGTGTGCATGTCCAACTGGACAAGTAAAGCAACTCTTCTTCAGTAACGTATTTTTTCTTCAGTATCTTCGCTACACGGGGATCAGGATCCAGTACACACTGAAACCGCATCATCGTATCGGAGGTTTCTTCGTTGAGAGTATTGAAGTAATGCATGTATTCTGTAAAATCGCCCTGGACCCGTTTCTGCACTTGGTGATTGATTTTCAGGATGGTATCTGGATCCAGGGACGCCGCGTACCGCGGCGAGGCGGCAAGGTAGGCTCGGATCTTCTCGGGATCCGTGGTAAACATGTCTTGGTATTTGATGTCACAGGGAATCGCCTCCTCTTTCTTGGTGGGTTTCTTCTTGGTGGACATGGCGTACTATATACTACTCCTGGTTCTTTTCGGGTTCAATTTTTACTGTAAGAACCACGTATAGGATCCTATACCGTCCCTTGGTACGGCGGCGAAAATTGATTCCCGAGAACACCGTGTACCAAGAGGGGCATCCGAAAACGCCATCACCATGCCCCGCCGCAAATACGCCAACCCTGAGGTGTACGCCTACCTTCAGAACCTGAAATCCTACGTGGCCACCACCCGGTTCAGCAACCAGACCTGGGATGAAAACCAGGCCTTCTTGGCCCGTGCCCGGGCCGACGGGAAGTTGCCGGCCGCCACCCAATGCATGTATCCGTGCAGCGTGGCCATTGGGGAAACTGTCCCCATTTCCGCCAACGTCTTTGTCCTAGAAATGAACAACGAGACCAACCAGATTCTCGGAATCGGGTTGATCAAAAACCATTCGCCGCATTTCCACCGTTTCCAGGTGTACCAAGAAGAGCGGTACAATACGTACACGTACCAAGGCGCCTACCGCATTGACCGCGACAAAATGGACGAACACGAACTCGGTATCTTACGGCGCATGGAAACGGCCTGCTTCAAGGGGGCCCGGCACCAGAAACGCATGGCCGGTATCAAACTGTTTCCTCGGGACATGTTGTACGACATGGTGACCCAAGAAGGGCTGGATATCACGGCGGAAATCACCGCCATGTTCAAAACGCGGTTCCTCACTGGGTGAAAATTTCGGCATCCTTTTTTTTCTGGGGCCATGGCGCCGAAGGCGCCCGGATTTAGGCGTTTTGAGGGGGAGGGTTGAAAGGGCTCGGAACCGAAGATGGAAGGGCGGGGCGGGGGTTGATCCTATACGTTCCTTGGGGATGGCCACTCACCCATTGGGTCAGGGGGTCCGGTCTCTAGGTAGCATGAAAGGTCCACACAACCTGGCCTGTTGCATCTTGTGACACATGGCCCAGCAAGATGTGGTCATGTTCGCGGGTTTCCGGTGCAGGGAGTGTGTCCAGATATCCGACCGTATCCGGGCGCACTTCCATCACCAACCCACTGGGGACGCCCGGGAATCTCTCGGGTGACCATGGACCCGCATTCTCCCGCAATCTCAATTGCATGCATATGTCGGGGTGAGCGAGGTAAAAGGGGTAATCACACAGTATATGATCTTGGTAGGTCAAGTGACCCAACTGGTCAGGGCATGATGCGGTCAGATGGTCCAATACAGTCCGTAGGGCCATGCACATGTCCACGTCGGGGTCCATGGTGATCCAAGCAGGTGGCATGGTGAATGCCCGGGCAGTCACATGCAACTGACGCGGGGCGTGGAGATGTACCCATATTTGCGGAGGTTCCGAGCGTGTTTCTCGGTAAAACGTGCGACACACACACCGGGGTTCATCGGGTATCGCTCGGATATCAGGGTAAATATCGTGGTCAGTCACTTCCCATATTGTCTTGTTTCGTGTCAGTGCATAGTACCGATGGTCCACATCTCTACTCACAATGGGGGTATCGTAGATGAAGACGGGATGCTCATCGTCCTTGGACAGGCGCACTTCGCCCAACAAACGAATCGTATCATCCAGGGGTTCCATATCTGGGTTTGGTTCCGTGGTTTCCAAATAGATCATGTTCTCGCGGGTAAAGGGTAATGCACATCCCCCGGTGTAAGACGACGGCTGGTCGGTCGGATAACATAATCCGGGATGTGTTTCCGCAAATTCGTTGGAACATAGCATGACATCTCGGTAAGGTCTTCCACGGAGCACATATTGATGGTCGGCTGTGAGTTGGTCCAAAACGGCAAGGATAGCATCATATAGTTCCATGTTCGGTTCCACCGTGACTGTGAGGAACGCCTGCCCCCCTTTGTCCAAATACATGCCATTGTCTTGCAATCCCATCACCATGACCTCCAGTTGGCGTTCCAAGTTCATTTCAATTTCTATGCTGCCGATAAAATATGTGACCCCGACGTGAAACGTACCATCTGTTCCATCCGGATATTCTCGGTTGAAATCTCGGTAAACGGCATGAGCCATTGCACAAGTTTAACGACCTATAATATATGCGGAAAAATACGGAAGTGTACCCAACGACAGACCAATACGAAGGGTCGGGGAACAAGAAGGGCTCGGCTCTGAGGACGGGCCGGGGATGATCCTATACATTCATTGGGGGATAAGCGAAGCATTTACGCGGTGGAGGTACCGCTGGATGGCGTTAGCTCCAGGTTCCAGTGTCCATATGCGTCGGCGTCGGGGCGAGAGATGCGGCCCCGTTCATGATTGACCCAGGGGGGTCGGGGCATATGATGTTCCGACACGACCATGTATTGAAATACCTGGTCGTGGAACACGAACCAGCCGTTTCCCAAGACGTATTGATCGCCGGCAATATCCATATCGCGATATTTGTGACACTCGCGTGGGTCAATCTCGTGGAAATTCTCGGAACATTGCACATAATCCAGGCAAGTTGCGGAGGCACTGTCTACGGCGTGATCCAATACGGTGTTAATGAGGGTGTAAAAGTCGGGGTTGGATTCGGGTTCAGGTTCGTGGTCCAGCGTCCATTGTGTCCGGGTCAAGGTGCCGTGATGGGTGGTAATTTCCACCCATAACTCGTGATAAGACGGTGCATATATTTTTACTCCGCGTACGTCGTGGTCCGAGACCACATCGCGGTAAATGTAACCGATGGCGCGTTCGTATTCGGGGTTCGGGTACATGTCCTTGTATCGGACCTCGTCCACGCGTTTCCCCCGGGTCAGTGCATAATACCGCGAACACATGCTGCTACCAATGATGGGAGCATCGTAATTCAATACGATGCGGTCATTTGCCCATGTGAGGTGGCCGTGGAGTACTCTTGTCGGTTGAACTCCGCACAACCAAGATGGGTTTATCTGTAAATGGGTGACGGTATCCCGCGTGAATGGTACCCATGCTCCTCCCATGTAAGGCACCTCGCTTTGGGAGAGTTGAGGGTGCTGGAAGTCATCCGTGCACAACATATAATCTTGGTAGATGACGTCGCGCAAGACGTACCGGTGGTCTTCGGTGATGGTGTCCAAAATGGCCATGATGGCGTCGTAGCGGTCCATGGGTGGGTCGGTCTCCGTGGTGATATCTAGGTAGGCGTGACCTGCCGCATATTCCAGAGGATAATTCTCGTGCAGTCCGTCCACTGTGACATAAAATGCGTTTCCCGAGAGACAGTTCACTTGTATGCTACCGACGTGGTGGTCGGGTGTGTGAGCATAATGAAATTCACGGTAGACGGATTGTGCCATATTTATGCGCCTATTATACTATAGAATGACTACCCGATTTGATTATAACCGTTTTTACCAATATTATACCGATCCTAGGAACGTAGCTCAGGTACCCCGGCCACTCCCCACCGTTCAATTTTTTCATAACAATGAACCCGATGTGCGTACGTGTAAAACGGGCGCCACCTCGGTCACCATCAATGGGGAAACCTACTACATCAAACCTTATCCGAGAGGCGGAATTGCATTCACGAAACTGACCAAGATTCCCGGTCACAAGGGCGTATGGGACAACCATTATCATTTTCGGGAAGATGGTCTGGATGTCAAATATAAGCAATCGGTGCTTCATGGTACCCGACAAAATGCGATATGGTTTCATAAAACGGTCCAAGACCCGAACAACCGTAAGAAAGTGCCCAGCAACTGCTATTTTTGGGCCAGTGAACCCATAGACGATATCACCCAGTTTCCGGAGATTCAATGTTTGCAGACCGAGAAATCCACCATGAAGGACCGGTTTCCCCTAGGAAGTGACGACCTCGCCGTGATTACCGAACTCATTCGGCGACCTTTTTACGGGGTCCATTACGGGGGACGGGGTCGGGTTCGGACCAAGACGAAGGGTCGGACCCAGCGGCGGACCAAGACGAAGGGTCGGGGAACAAGAAGGGCTCGGCTCTGAGGACGGGCCGGGGATGATCCTATACATTCATTGGGTATGGGCCATTCTCAAGGAAGGGGGTGTGCGTTTAGCGTTGTGCCGAATTGGTGAAAAATATCCTGTTACTACAAATAAGGCCCGGACATCATGGGGGTTCACGTTCCGACCTTGGTCGGCATCTGTTTGTTGATAGTGATTGCGTACGTCATGATGTGGTTCGCCGTCGCCTGGGTATACCAGGAACCGTTCCAAGCGGCGGGGGGCGCGGGCACGTACAGCATGTCCATGGTAGTGAACGACGGTACAGGAGACGCCGAAGGCGCCGACAGTAAACTGGTCACCGTGAGCACCGACGGTACCGTCCAATTCGCCACCTTGCCGCCGCTCCCTCGCGGTTCAGTAGGAAAGGGAGCGGGAGCGGGAGCGGGAGCGGGAGGAGAAGGAACGTGGGGTCCCATTTATCCCCTGGCCCCGACCCCTCCCTACGGAAATACGGCGTCTCAGACCGCGTCTTCTGATGTCACGTCTGCCCCCACCCTTGGCACCGCCACCGGCCCCGCCCCCAATGGAAGTATAGGATCATCTACCGGAAAAGACGCGACGGGAACGATGGGAAAAGGCACGGAAGGCGCGACAGGTACGACGGGAACGGCGGGCACAACAGGTACAACAGGTAACGGCGCGGCGGGTGCGGCGACCACGGCGGGCACGAAAGGACCCGCGCCCACTTCCGGTGCCGGACTCGTCAGTTACACGTACACGGCGTCTCCCAACTACTGGACCACCGGATCGGTACCGATGTCTTCGGAACCCGGTTCTACCTTGAACCCCACTTCCGTGCCCACGGGTCCTCCCTTGTCCACCCTGCTCCAGGATGCCCCGGCCACCGCCGTGGTCCAGACCTTTTACGTGGATTCCTTCAGCGTGACGACCCCCGCCGCCAAGCTCTTTACCGCGCCGCCGTTTACGGTTCAAACCAACGTGACCTTTGTGTTCCAAGGCACCGGGTTCAGCACGGCGGACATCATCGTGTCCGGGGGCGCCTACGGCACCCCGGGCATCTCCGTGTTCACCGGTCTGCCTTTTACGGGGTCGGTGGGTCCGGGTCCCGGGCCGACCCCCACCCCCACCGCCAGCAGCACCAAGGCCACGCCGACGCCGACCCCTTCCAGTGCGGGAGCCTCGGGGGCCGGGGCCGGTCCCCTGGCCCAGAGTACCAGTGCCCAGGCGGTCACTACCGCCGGGCAGCTCCTGACCTTGAACCAAGACACCGTGTACACCTTCACCTTGGTACTTTACGATGCCCAAGGCAACCTGGTGTCGTCCCAATGCCCCAATACCGCCATCAAGGTGACCCCCACGCTCACGGCGTTGCCCTCGGCCTACCCCGACTACACCTTTGCCTACAACTACCTGCTTATCGGCGGGGGCGGCGGCGGTGGACAGGCCGGTGGTACGTCCGCCCAACCGGGCGGTCCGGGTGGGGGCGGCGCCGCCGGCGCCATCGTGTCCGACAAGGTGGTCTTGTCCAAGACGCTGCCACGGGCGGCCCCCAATCCGACCATCACCTATTCCACCCTGCCTTCGGTCGTGGGGGGCATCACGCAGACCTACAACGGCGCGGCGGGCGGCGCCGGCGGCAGCGGGTCCCCCGGGTTCGGCGGCGCCGGCAATGCGGGAACCACCGGTACCTCGGCCACCATCCAGTGCCCGTCCTTCAGCCCCTCGTCCCTGGTCGCGGCGGGCGGGGCCGGCGGCACGGGCGGCAACGGGTCCTCCACGGCCCAAAACCAGGCCAACCCCACCGCGGGCACCAACAACAGCCCGGAAGGCTGGGGCTGGGGCGGTGAGGGAGGCCAGAGCGCCGGCGGCGCCCCCGGCAAAACGGGCAACGTGGGGTTCGTCAATCTCTCCCTCTACGCCTTCGTGGTGACCGGCGGCACCCAGACGGTGATTACCCCGCCCGCCACGCCCGGCCCGAGTTGCGTCTGCACCCCGAGCAGCACCAGCCTCGCTTGCGCGGCGGCCACCCCGGCACCCGTGGACCAAAAGGCGGTCAATTTCGCATGGCGTCCGGTAGTCACCACTGACGTGAAGAACTCGGCCACGTTCGGGGCCTTGGCCCCGGCCAACCAGGGGGTACTCCAGGCGGCCGTCAAGGCGGCCCAATCCTATATCGTGATTACCAGTCCGCTCGGCGCGTCCACCGTGTCCCGGCAAGGCAACACGGTCACCCTGCAGCCGTCCAATATTCCCCGGTTTGTGCCCGACCCCCGGTACGCACATTACCCCGCGTGGCAGTTCCAGGTGACGACGGGGATAGACAGCACGGGGTCCCTGGCGTCGGCCCTGGCCAGTTTCAACCAGGCCCTGGGAACGTCGCAAATCACCCTGCCCATAGAATTCAACAACGACGTGCCGATGAACCGGCTGTCGGACATGGTCCTGGATGCCTCCGCCTTGGTACCGAGCGCGGACTACTGTACCAACCCGCAAAACTACCCCGCGGCCTACAAGTTGGCGTACAATTACACCACCACCGGGTTCTGGGTGCCGGTCCACGTCTTCATGAGCTACGTCGCGTCCACGGGTCACGTAGAATCCTCGGACATGTCAGTCTGGTTCCTCTTCTTGGACACCCAGGGAGTGATCCACGGTCTGTACCGGCAACCCAATTTCGCGACGGACATCATCAAACCGGCCCCCGGACTTTTGTTGTCCATGCAAGACCGGGTGCTGCCGCCGGACCTGGATTTCCAGCTCAAGAATTCGCTGCCCTATACCCTGAATAGCGTAGAAAACATGTTCTACACGGTGTATTTCATTTATACGGACGGGGTCATCACCTACGCGATTTGAACCTATACCTTCGTTGGGTGTAGGGTATTTGGGTGACGGTAAATGCATGTAAATCGTGTGCTATATAATATAGCACACGATGAGCGTACGGAAGGCCGACCGGAAATTGCGCAAAAACGCGACCCGAACTGTTTCGGGCGGGGAAACGACCGTTGCGCAGTTGCGCCGGCAAAATGCCGTGTACCGCCGGCAAATTACCGAGCTTAGGCAGGAAAATGCGACGTTGCGACAGGAAAACCAGGAACTACGCGGCGTCATTGACAATATCTTGGTACGCCTGAAGGATTTAGAAGAAAGGAATGCCGCGTTGGAACAGGAGAATGCGTCATTGAAACAGGACAATGCTGCGTTGAAACAGCGATTGGACCAAATATCCTTGAATTACCAAGAGGACAAGGTGATCACGGCACTTACCGACGTGATTGGGTACGAAAAATTCACCGTGAAAAATCCCATTTTCCAGGACGTGTTGTTGCAACGTCTGAAACAGAGTCGGCACCGCATGAACCACTATATTTTGAGCAAGGACGACGCGGTAGTACACATGTGGGAACAGTATTTGTACGATAAACTGCAAGAACTCATCCGCGAACAGTCGCCCATCTTGGAGCATCTGGACGCGTTCATCCGGGACCTGAGTGGCAACACGTTCTCCACATTGATGGCCGTTCTCAAGAAACATTTGGACCAAGAAAAAGTGGTCATTACGGACAGCGAACGCAAATTCCTGGATCTCTGGTGGCAACGAGGAGTGATATGATAGGCTTGGTACCAAGAAGGCATCTTGGTGTCAATCACGGTTTCCACGGAATTTGCCTTCCCCCTCCTCCCCCCTTTTGATCCTATATCTTCCTTGGACTACATGGGTCCATGGCTGTCCGACCCCATTTAACAATTCGCAACCATTCTTGGTACAATGAAAATATGGATCATGGATAATCGCCGGAGGCGCACAAAGTGGGTTTTTATGGGGGTTCGTTGGTGCCGTATTTAGACACATTCCGAAAACATGCCCACCCGTGATACTTGAAAAATATAGAAACTGGAAAATCATTGCCCGAAACAAAGGCCATGGAAATGAGAACCCCGAAGGCACGTTTTCGTACAATGGTTTGAAAACGGACATCCATCTTGCACCAAGGATGATAGGCTTGACACCAAGAAGGCATCTTGGTGTCAATCACGGTTTCCACGGAATTTGCCTTCCCCCTCCTCCCCCCTTTTGATCCTATATCTTCCTTGGACTACATGGGTCCATGCACTTATGTCTCTGACCCCCTGTTTCAAAAAATACCTACCATTGATTTCGGGATTTAGGCGCGTTTGGTTCCCGGCCTCCAGGAACTTTAGGGGAACTGTCCATGATTGTCATTCAATGTCCATTTTCCAAGGATTCCCGAGGAGAGTGACAAATGTTATACAATAAATCAACAAAGGGAGGGCTATCGGGGTGCGTTTACTCTGGACCCTCCGGGGGATTTAGGAAAAACGATCCATCCAAGAATTCAGATCCATCTTTTTGGAGAAGGACCTATGTTTCATTGATGGTGTTGACATATGTTATATAATTCCTCAACATGGGGAGGCGGCCGACGCGCGTTATTCCCGGACCTTCCGGGGGATTTAGGAAAATCGGTCTTTTCGTGAATTCCATTTTCGGACTTTGTCCGAATTCCGGGGTGTTGATGAATGTTATATAATTCCTCAACACGTGGTCCCGGCGCCGCCTTTAACATTTTTCAACCGCGTTCGCAATAGTTTGACGTCGGTTATAATATATTTCAATCGTAGTGCCAATATGCATAACAGATATCTACAATGGACGACGTACTTTATAACATTAATCACTCAAAAGATATAAATGTTGCTATATATTAACATCGCATAGACCATGGTGATACGTACATGCGATATTTGCCATTATTCAACAGTATATAAACACGTATTTGATATTCATTGTAAATCACCGCGCCATTTGGAAAAGGTCATGCTAGCTAACCAAGCTGCCCCAGATACCAAGATATGGCCGTGTCCGAATTGTCCCAAGACGTATTTGTGTCGTTCAGGATTATGGCGTCATCGTCGTGTATGCAAAGCACCGCCACCGTCGGCTGTTACGGACGCATCTATGCAAAATATTGCCCTTTTGTCCCGAATTGCCCAGCTGGAAAATGAACTGAACAAAGTCCATGAGCCAATTCCATCCCCGACTTCCGCACTGCCACTCCCAGCAACTGTGGTTTCCAATGCGACGTCAGATTGTAATAATACGATAAGTACTGCGACCAACGCCAACAACACGATGACCAATAGCAATAATACGGCTACTGTGACCACCAATACGGCCAACAACAACATCACCAACAACATTCACATCAACTACCTGAACACCAATTGCAAAAACGCCATGAGCATCACCGAGTTCGTGGATTCCTTGGTATTCACCAAGGATGAAATCATGATGTTCTTGGAGGACCACTACGACGTCGTGGTCGCGAAACTCATCGCCAAGCGCCTCATCAACCTCCCCGTGGAACGCCGCCCGTTTCATTGCATCCCGCCCACGGCGGATGCGTCCGGGTACTTTGCGATAAAAAACGACACCTGGATCCAAGAAAGCCAGCCCAAGTTGGAGGACCACATGTACACCGCCGAAGAGGACGAAGAGTATTTTTCCATGATCACACCCGGTAAACTGGACGACATCCGCAACAAAATCTACGACGCCTACGAAGAAAACCGGAAAACCGAACCCAAATTGGAACCTATCCGGGGCCGCATGACGTCGGGCGGGGCCACGGCCGGCAAAGTGATGATATTGGGTCATCTCATGAAAAATCGGCTACTGAAGGTACCGACAGGATGAATCCACATAAAAAAATAGCCCGTAACATGGGTAACCCATGCATCGCTGTCCCAATTGTACCAAGACATACAAATCCCAACAGGGGTTGCGTATACATAAATGCAAGGCAGCTCCTGCAGCACCCCCACCGCCTCCCCCTCCTCCACCCCCGCCCGTTCCTTCCGAACAGGCACCAGCACAGGCACCTCCCCCTACCAGCACGGACATCTCGGGCACCCGGATATTCTACGCCCCCCGACCACGGGACGTCTCCAACGACCAACCATACCACATCCCCAATGAGGTGATCGGTCTCACCCAGCCCATTACGTTGTCCGGCGTTGACCCGGTAACAAAACAAACAATCTCCTTCACCCGAACCATAGACGTCCAGTTCACGGACGCAGAGCGCGTGGAATTCCATTATCTCACGCAAGAACTCCTGCGAATTTCCGACCGGCGCGAACGGTTCACCAACGGAATCATCGCCCGTAACATAGACCAAATTACGGAAAAACTCAACGACGTCAACGTTCTCACTGACGACGTGTCCCGGTTGGATGTCACACTGGGCAATGCCACCAACATAAAAACACGACTCATCCCCCCAAATAGAGTATAGGATCACGACCTCCCGCCGCGTCCTTCCCCGTTAGGATCCGAGCCCTTCTAGTTCCCCGACCCTTTGTCTTGGTTCGCCGCCGGGTACGTATCGCATTCCGTCTCCTCCGTCCCCCGTAATGGACCCCGTAAAAGGGCCGCCGTATGAGTTCGGTGACGACCGTCAAATCCTCCGTACCTAGTGAAAAATTGCGGGTCATTTTGGAATCCTTGGTCTCTAAACAATCAATATCTGGAATTAGGACAATGTCTTGAATCGGTTGGTCCGGTAAAAAATAACAGTTTTGGTGTCGTCTGTTGCGATTCTGTGGTTCTTGAATCGTTTTATGAAAAAAGACCACGTTTATACTGCGAGAACCGTGGTTTCCCACGATGGATACATTGCGTGTAGTAATATTTTTCACGCCAAAATGGTAATGATTGTCCCATAAATCACGGGAACCGACCACGCGTTCTGGAAGAGAAAAATGAATCTCGGGTAGGGCAGAAGAGGAACCCGGAGGATAGATCGTGATATAGTAGTCCTTGCCTCCGATGGTAACCGCAGTATTACCTGTCTTAGCTTGATGAAGAATGGTACTTTTCGTCTTTTTATCCATGGAATAGTATTTTACATTCAACGGGGTCACAATTTTAACGTTGTTCGGATCGGTGTAAAAATTGAAAAAGGCAGTATAATCAAATCTCCCGCTCATCCTATACATGTCGTAGAGATAAACATGTCAGTGATGCGTGATTTCAGTGCCACCCATAATATAGGAAACATTGAAGTATATCCCACCACCGGACACGGACTCTACGTCTTGGTGCAATCATTACAAGACAATGAACCGATAGATTGGCTTTGTGACCTCGCCGTCCTGTATGTCACGGTGGACCCCCGGGTAAATATGTACGACGCCATCCTCGCCGTCATGGACCAGATCACGACCGACCACCAGCACAACATTCGGGGCGCGCCGTACCGGCAGTACGTGGACTGCGACCGTGAATTTACCGAAAAACATCCCGAACTATGCTGCCACACAGACCCCCAAGAAGGACCATGGTACGGAGATCACTGGATGCCGTTCACCCGCGACGCCATGCCCCATCTGAAGGTCGTGCCTTGGAACCTGGAAAAGGACCGCGCCAACCCCGAACACATCATTCTCCAAGGTCAGGTGGCCACGGGCACACCGGCCCCCGTATTCACCTACGATTTCCCGGTCATCAGTGCCTACAACAATTCGCGGCGTTATTACGAATTGACCCGGGGAAAATGTGTATGGGAAGTCGCCTACAAAGACGTCTACCCGGACCCGACCTACACCCACGATATCATGTTTGTCTACCGCGATTTTGTCCCGTTGAACGACGACCCGGCATTCCCCGTGTGCGGCATCCGCCTCTGGATCCCTTCCGAACGCGAAATAATTGCGGAATCGGTGGGACGGCCACAGACCCCCATCCGTGTTGCCGTGGATTTGACGCCCGATACCGGACTGGACCGCATGAGCGTCTTGGTCGTCGTATTGGAACACCTAACCGACGCATGGTACCACGACATGTGTCCATCCGAAACGGTCACCTTTGACGATTACATTCAATGTTCCCCCGACTACGTGGACCAACCTCCATGCGCCTGCCGAAACTACGCTGAAAAAAAAGGCACGTATGCCTTGGGGGGCGGATGGTACCAATTGGACAGTTACCCCCTGCAATACATGTCCATTGTGTCGGACCCGTCCGTCTTATCCGAGCTCCTCCCCCCGACGGAAACATGCCGGAAAGCGACCGTCACGGAAAACCTGGTGTTCAAATTTGTCCCATCCCCAATGAATGTATAGGATCCTATACGGCCATTTGGGGTTCACGGCATGCGTTTCTTGGTCCGACGGCGACCACCCATCCACAGATCCCGTCCTTGGTGACGCAGGGTACGTTCCTGCTTAGCATGGGTTTTCAAGGTACGTAAATGAGCACCCTTGCCTCGGCAGGGAACCAAAGGATAAGCCGGGTCGTATTTCACGGCGGCTGGGATGGCTTCCCAAGGAAGGGTCGCGACCAGGGGATTCAAGACATCCGTCACTAGTTTGTCGTAGATGGGTTTCACAATGTCTTCCAGGTAATGCACTGATTGACCACGGGCCGTGTGGACCACGGGTACCGCCGGATTTTCCCTTACAAACGACGAAAGTTCCTCCATGCCGGTTATCATGGTGCTGGTAAAATACCCGTCGGTACCAGGAAAAGCATCCCAGGTGAGAAAATGGGTCCGGGTCCCGGGAACGGAGGTCCGAGGATCCACGAGGAAGGGCCGGTAGGGAACAACGTTGGGTGGTTTGGCCGCGAAACTGTCTATATTGAGGTGGAACGCGCCCTTGGTCTTGAGTTGTTTGGGCAAAGTAGGTGCAGGAGGATGGAATGTGAAGTGAAAAGCATTACGGCGTTTTGTAATAAAAATATACATATGATTGGGAAGTTGGTCGCGAATACATGTACATTCCGAACGATTGATAATTACTGTATCACCTATGGCGTATTTTTTTCCAGGAGAATGGTAATCAAATTGGTAAGTGTAAGTAAGAGAAAAAATCACTAAATTATTTCTATTGGGTACACGAACACTCAGTTTGAGTTCCCGCCGATTTTGTTCGCCCAAATGATGATATTGGTATCGTAGTGGAATATTATTTGTAGAACGGTTTACTCTGAGTAATTTTGAAAAAAAGACAATATTGGGTTGAAGAATATGAGTAGAGAACCATCCAGAAAGAGACAACATTTGGGCATCCAATACCGTTTTATCGTATATTTGGTCGTAAGCATCGCTGTTACAATAGACATTTTCATCTATTTGATTGTATGACATCACTATATCATAGGTGGTCATTTTCATCAAAGGGATATGTTTCTTCATCCGGATGGTTCAATGCATAATATATTGCGTGATTGGATGTGTTCCAACTCATCAAGAAGAGCTCCTCTTCTTCCGATGTGTGTTTTTTGCGAAGCAGGTTGGCAACGCGGTCATTGTTGTCCAAGATGTTCTGAAATTGCAACAACATGGTATATTCTCTTTCTTGGAGGGTATTGAGGTAAGCAATGAAATCGTTTTCGGTCATTTTTTGCGCTTTATGGTTGATTTTTAAGATGACGTCGGGGTCCAGGGATGACGCGTACCGTCGTCTAGACGTGATATAAGTCTGGATCTTCTCGGGATCCGTGGTAAACATGTCTTGGATTTTCTGTTCAAAGGAGGGAGACCCTTTCTTCTTGGTGGACATGGTGTACTATATACTACACCAGGTTCTTTGCGGTTCAATTTTTATTGTAACCGGAAGATTCTATGCAAACCAATAAATGTATAGGATCCTATACTTCGGTTGGGAATGCGCGTTCTATTTCTGAGAACCTGATAGGAATCGTAATATGCGTTTCTTGGTCCGACGGTGTCCACCCATCCACAGATCCCGTCCTTGGTGACGCAGGGTACGTTCCTGCTTAGCATGGGTTTTCAAGGTACGTAAATGAATACCTTTGCCTCGGCAGGGAACCAAAGGATAAGCCGGGTCGTATTTCACGGCGGCTGGGATGGCTTCCCAAGGAACGGCCGCGACCAGGGGATCCAAGACATCCGTCACCACTTTGTCATAGATGGGCTTCACAATGTCTTCCAGGTAGTGCACCGGCTGGCCACGGACGGTATAGACCAAAGGCACGGCTGGGTTTTCCCGTACAAAGGACGAAAGTTCCTCCATGCCGGTTATCATGGTGCTGGTAAAATACCCGTCGGCGCCAGGAAAGGCATCCCAGGTAAGAAAATGGGTCCGGGTACCGGGAACAGAGGCCCGGGGATCCACCAAAAAGGGCCGGTAGGGCACAACGTGGGGTGGGTCGGCCGCGAAACTGTCTATATTCAGATGGAAGGCCCCCTTTGTCTTCTGTTCTCTGGACAACTTCGGGGCAGGAGGATGAAAGGTAAAATGAAATGCATTTTGATAACAAGTACGAAACACATACATGTTGTTACTTAAAACTCGGATGCATTTACATAGAGAATTATTGATAAATTCCGTCATTCCTTGGGTATACTTTTTTCCAGGAGAGTGATAATTGAACTTGTAGCGGTATACAAATTGACAAATTACTAAATTGGATTTAGGTCTATTATCCACAGTTATATCCAAACCACGACGATTTTGTTCACCTGATTCGTTGTATTGATTTTGCAACGGAATTTGATTATGATGTTGAGATATGTTGACTTTGAGTAATTTTGAAAAAAAGTCAAGATTGGGTTGAATGTGGTTGGTATCCGCCCACACAGAAAGAGGGACTATGTTTGTTTCTAAGATGGATTTATCATATATCCGGTCGTAAGAATCGCTATTACAATACACATTTTCCTGTATTTGATTCAATGTCATTTACTATATCTCCACAGAATAATCATTTTTCATCAAAGTCGTCGGAATTTTCCGAATCCTCTTGCTCCAACCGAAAATCCGAGTAATTCGTGCTTCTCCAATTCATGAGATAGGATTCTTCCTCTTCCGAGGGATATTTTTTACGCAATATCTTGGTGATACGGGGGTCTGGGTCCACGATGTTCTGGAACTGCAACATCATGAGATACGCGTCTTTGTCCAAACTATTCAGGTACACCATGAAATCCAGCTGAGTGAGGCGTTTATGCGCTTTGACATTGATTTTCAGGATGGTATCCGGGTCTAAGGTCGCCGCGTACCGCGGCGACACGGCAAGGTAGGCCCGGATCTTCTCGGGATCCGTGGTGAACATTTCTTGGTATTTGATGTTACTGGGCACCGCCTCCTCTTTCTTGGTGGGTTTCTTCTTGGTGGACATGGTGTACTATATACTACACCAGGTTCTTTGCGGTTCAATTTTCATTCTCCTCGTCCTACCCCTTCTATCCCCGCGACCCCCGCGACCCACACACCCGCGACCCCCGCTGACAAAACCATGTAAACCCAACCTCCCCCAATGAATGTATAGGATCCATTCATGGCAGAATTTGTGCAGTCGGTTTCCTACCAGACGTTGTCGGCGGACCAAGAGGCCACCATCACGGTGGAAGAGGTGACATCGGACGACAGTGACGACGAAGTCGTCGCGGAGAGCCCGAACAACCACGACTTGGCCACTCAGGACCCTTCAGGTCAGCAGCAGCAGCAACCCCCGCACCAAAATCCCCCGTTTCAGCCCATCCCGGAGCACAAGCGGTCGTTCAAGCAGATGGTGTGCTTGGCGGGGATGCCGCGCTCAGGAGGCACGTTGCTCACGGCCCTCCTGTCTCAGAACCCCAAGATCCACACCGAGGGGCACTCGCCGCTCTGCCAGCTGATGTGGGACACGTACTTGTCGTACCAGGACAAGTGTGGCCGTGAGTTCAAGTCCAACGGCAAGGACCACATGTTGCCGCAGATCGTCGGGCAGATGCCGCACAGTTATTACCAACACGTGCCGCCGGAGACCGAAATCGTGGTGGACCGCTGCCGGTCCTGGATGCACGAGTGCAATGTGAACATGCTGCGCGGATGCGTGGACCCCCACATCAAAATCATTGTCTTGGAGCGACCTGTGAGGGAGGTGGTGGCGTCGTACGCCCGCCTCTTGAGCAAGAACCACATGGGCACGGCCCTGGACCAGGTCCTGCCGCAGCTGCTGCAGCCGAACACGGAGCCGATTTTGCGGGCCATGGAGGGGGTGAAATGGTCTAAGGCGGTGGCATTAAATCACCCCGACCTGTTTTTGATTCTGAACTACGAGGAACTGGTGACGGAACCACAGGCGACCCTGCAACGTATCTACGATTTTTGTGGATGGACCACGTTTGAACACGACACGGAGCACGTGAAGATGCGAAATCCGGAGGACGATGCGGTGCATGGACTCATCGGGCAGTATATGGTGCACGCGAAAGTCGCCAAAAAGCGGTACATAGGAGAAGACAAGGTGGAACTACCAGACAAGGTCCTGGAGGTGATCCGGGACATTGAGAAGCATTTTGAACAAGCCGTATAGTTTATTATGACGAAATATTCATAATAAACGCGTTCATATTGGTCTAATTAATACAATTAGATGCCAAAGTTGCTACAATAACGATTCCTGAGCCACCTGAACCACTACCAGATGTATTTTTTGTACCACCGCCACCTCCTCCTCCAGTATTTGCGCCACCATCACCTGCTTTATTTCCACTACCAGTTCCAACATTGGCATTTCCGCCTTTATTTAAAGCTGAACCTCCACCAGTACCAGCACCACCACCAAAGCAATTACCTCCCCCGCCCCCTCCTATTCCTCCATTAGACGTTGTTCCGAATTGTCCACCACCACCACCAGCCCAGTAATAGTTTCCATACGTTGAACCGTAAATACCAAGTGTGGTAGATGACACCTGTTTTCCACTACCTCCATTTCCAGTACCTCCACTTCCGGTATCACCGGCTGAAGCAGCTCCACCACCACCACCAGCAACCGACCCTCCGCCATACCCTTGTCCTGCTACACCAGAACCAGGATTCGCATTTCCGTAATTACCACCACCACCCCCGGAACCACCATTCTGGGATGCATAACCAATAGCATACCTCCCTCCACCACCACCACCATATGCGGTCATATTGTTACTTGCATTATTTGTAAATGTGACTGTTGTATCACCACCATGATTACCCACCACGCTATCATCGTAAGCAGCTACGTATTGACCGCCGCCACCTACATTGATAGAGATAGTGTCCGAACCCGATGATAAATTACATACACTTTCTAAAAACCCACCGGCTCCTCCACCGCCTCCCCAATTTACGCCACCACTACCCCCCCCTCCAACAGCTAAAACGTATAACGTGGCTGAAAAACCATTATTCTTAGTTATAGAACCAGTTGTATTAGTAAAAACGTACAAATTGTATAAACCATTCGTTGTTTTTGTTGTATGACCTGTAAAAGTTAAAGATGGAGTACCCTGTGTGCAAGTCCCGTGAACAGTACCTAACACATTACTCGCGCAAATATCTACAAACCAGGAGAATGCTATGGGCGTGGTAGAAGCCGTAGGCGTCGGTAACCCCGTAAATACCACAGACCCCGCACTACCTGATGGGAATACCTGTATATTGTTGACGTAATATGAATATGTCACTCCGACTCCTACCCCTCCTTTCCAAGTCACCGATAAACTGGTAGAACTCAGAACAGTAGGGGTCACCCGGTAAATTGGAGTGATAAAGGGTGTTGTTGCCGGTCCCGTTTCCATAATTAATCTATCACTGTTCGCAATCGCGTTCCGGAATACATACAAATTGTACATTTGGCCATTGAACGGTCCGTTGCCCCATCCCAAATTGGCACCAATGGCGTTGTTGCATGTATCTTGGGTCCGTACGCCCTGGGCAGCGGCCAAGGTAGTGGTAGCGACAGCAGGATTGCTGGACGTATTATTCAACCACATGGTTTCGGCATTGGTCCCTCCGCCGCCCACATATTGGGCAGTCAGAACCATTTTACCCGTCGTACTCGTATATGTATTTGATGGTGTACTTAATCCTCCAAATGAAAACCATTCTTGAGTATAGGTTCCGTTGATGATTTCTAGAGAGAAGGCGCGTTTTGCGCTGGCCGTACCACCTCCCACAATGGTGGCATAGGTGCTGGTAGCCCCCGAGGTGTAGAGATTGGTGTATCCCAAGGTCGTGGTATAGGAGTAGGAGGCGTCGCCGTAGGGGAGAGCCCCGTTGGGCAGATTGAGATTGAGTCCAGTAGCGGGAGCCGCGACGCTGCCACCGGCCGTGCCTGTATACCCGAAGTTGATGACGCCATTGTCCACGTCGTAAATGGGTTGCGAACCCAAGGTGTACTGGATAGCCGAATTGAAGCAAATGTCCATGGATTGGCTGTACCACTTGGTAACATAAGCATAGGTAGTATTGGCGCCATTAATCGTAAGCCAGTTGAAAACAGACGTGCCGGTGCCCAGGTAGCCCATGCCTAAGTTACCAAACACGTCGGCGTAGAAATTAACGGTGGAATTGCCGTACAGATCGGCCGAGTGCCGTAAGGTCATGATGGGCCCAAAGTAGTTGTAGTTGACGAGGCGGCAGGCAAAGGCGCCCTTGGCGGAGCCGTAGGCGGCGGGCGAGAGCGTTCCCAATGTAGGATTGGTCATGGTCATCACATCGTTGTAGGACCCGCTGGCGATTTGGTTTTGAGTCAAAATGGCTTGGGCACTGGATAGCACCGCTGTCTGAGGGAAGGCGATGATCACGATGCCGGAGCCACCGGCGCCGCCGTACCCGTTCCAGGAACCTCCCCCACCACCGCCTGTATTGGCACCACCACCTCCTGCGGGACCACGCAAACCGCCTCCATCAGCAATACCTCCCTGTCCACCAGGGTTCAATGCAGAACCACCACCCACACCACCAGTTGTAGTGGCAGTTTGTGTAGATGCTCCACCGCCGCCACCGAGACCACCATTACCCGCATAGGTATTACCATTACCTGTACTGCCGCCGCCGCCGCCGCCCCAGTAGTAGGTGCCGTAGGCAGTTCCTGCGGGGGCAAAGGTACTGATACCTGGTAAAAAGCACTGGATACCGTTCCCTCCTGCACATATAGAGGCAGCATTAGTACCAGCAGCTCCGGTCGCTGACATCGTACCTGCCCCACCGCCGCCACCGGAATAAGACCCACCGCCGCCACCAGAAATTAATCCAGCAGTATTCGCATAATTGTTATTGTTGGTGTTGGGTGGGGTGAACGTATTGGTAAGTCCTGTACCACCGGAACTACCTCCCGCTATACCTGAAGTAGTATACATACCGCCCGCTCCACCTCCATATGCGTAAATCGTGGGTGGTGTGGGTGTTCCCGTGAAACTCACGGTGGTGGTACCACCATTGGATGCACCAAGGATGCTTTGTAATACTGTGTTGCCGAAACCACCCGCTCCTAACGTTATCGTAATGGTAGTTGGTGAGGCAGTTGAAGACAAATAGACTGGATTCATCACCACGCCTCCTGCTCCACCACCACTACCTGCATTACCGACGCCGCCGCCGCCACCGCCCACCGCCAGCACGTAAATGTACGACGCCGTGGACAGCGTGTACGTCAACGTATACGTACCACCCACGGCCGTGAACGAATACACATTGTAAGTGATGTTGTTGCTCACGGAGGTGCCGTTGATCATGGTGCCAGCCAGAGGATAGGAGTAGGCAATGTTTGAAATGGTAAACACGGAGCCACTGGGCGGCGGGGTGAACCCGACGGAGTGGCCGGCTGCGGGTAAGGTCATGGCGGTGGAAGCCACGGCAGGGGTGGTTATTGCGACCCCAATATCCGAACTAGGTAATACATTATTAAATACGTAAAAATAGTACAATTGCGCGTTCAAATACTCATTACCATTACCTAGACCAATCAACTGGAGGGTATTGTTGGTGGTGGGTGCAGTTGTAATGGTTACAGATGTATTAGCGACGGTGCTTGAGTTGATGTAGAGGGTTTGGACCCGTGGATTGATGGGTGATGTATTGGAATAATATGTCAATGCCAGAACATTGTTGGCAACTGCAGTATTATTGGTTGTTACAACTCCGGTCCCACCTGCAGCATAATAATAGGAAAGATATGCGTTATTATATGTATCATTTGATCCTGCAGCAGTAGTTGCAGTTCTAAACGCATGATTTGCATTTAAAGCACCTTCACTGAAGAATGTACCACGTATATTCTGTGTATAGTTCCAATGTTTCATGATATATGTATAACTGGCATCATTGTAAGGCAATGCCCCGTTCGGCAAATTGAAATAAGCATTCGTTTGCGGTGCAATGACCCCACCTCCTGTCCCTGTGTACCCAAAATTAATGACCTGGTTCGCCACATCGTACATGGGTTGCGATCCCAGCACATATTGCGTGGCCGAATTGAAGCATATGTCCATGCCTTGATTGTACCATTTGCTCACGTAGGCGTAGGCATTGTTGTCAATGATTTGGATGTTGTCAATATAGGCGTTATTTGCAAAATCTCCACCGAAGAACTGCATATAGGGGCCGTTGTTGGTAATGGTGTATCCTCCCGTTGGGGTTTGAGTCGTAAACGTCCCATTTTGTCCGGTTGTGCTGGTAGCCCAGGTGGCGACCCCGGCAGAATTGATGGAAATACGAATGGAGTACCATGTGCTGGCGCTACCATAATTCAATCCATTTGTGCCTGTTGGTGCAGATACTGTGTTCCATGCAGAGGATGTGGCGAATCCGGAATAGTTGCCTCCACCGCGTCCATCCAATCGGAAGATGGTTCCTGCACCGCTGCTGTTCGCCGCAAAGATGATAGCTGGGTCACAGCTCATGTTCGTAATATAGATATCAAACAGAATCACCTTGTTCAAGAAGGAATTGATGCCAGCATTGCCGTACATACCTGTGGCGGCCGTCAACTGAAAACAAGGTCCAGTATTACCAGCCGTGGCATTGTTTGTCACCCCCGAATTCGTCCAACCGGTCGGAATGGTCCCCGTGGTATTCATCGCCAAAAACACATTGGTCGCCGACACAGAGACACCGTTCTGATTGAGCCAATCGTACACACTGATGCCCGTATTCCCGTAGCCCGTGTACAAGTTGCCGTACACGTCGGCGTAGAAATTCTGGGTGTAGTTTCCGCACAAATCGGCAGAATGCCGCAGTGTCATCGTCGGCCCGAAATACGACGCATTGATCAACTTGCAAGAAAACCCGCCCTTGATGGAGGACAGGGCCACGGAAGAGAGCGCTGGGTTGGACAGCACCGGAATGTTGGAGGCGTCCAGGAGTTGCAGGGGGCTCAAGATGGCCGATACGTCGGTCGCGACGGCCGTTTGGGGGAAAGCGAGCACGACGATACCGGAACCACCGGCACCACTTCCACCGGCTACACCGGAGGAAGCACCAAGCCACCAATATCCACCACCCCCTCCACCTGTGTTGGCCCCTCCGTTCCCTCCTAAGGCATAACTACCATTTCCTCCAGAATTGATGGCGGACCCACCCCCATTTCCATTGTAAGAAGGCGCGGCCAAAAATGATTGACTACCCCCCCCACCCCCCCCGAGACCGCCATTGACATAGAACCCAGTATTACTACTACCAAATGATGGACCCCCACCTCCTCCCCAATAGTAACTACTATAAGCGGTACCCGAGGGCGCAAATGTCGCAATCCCGGGTAAAAAGCATTGAATACCGTTACCTCCCTGTTGAGACATCGGGGCACTGGTCCCGGCACCTCCGCCACCTCCGCATACTGAAAGAGTAAAATTGCTTGCCCCAATATTTCCAAAATTGTTGTAGATATTACTAGGTAAAGCATTGTAGAGAGTCAGTGTTCCGCTACTACCTGCCCCTCCTCCACTTCCACCGGAATTACCCAGATACGGGGAACCGCCCGCACCGCCCGCCCCCCCTCCGAATGCAATGATATTGGCGGCAGTGTTAGCATTAAATGAGACAGTGGTATTGTTACCATTATTACCATTTAGACCATTTGGTAGTACAGAAGCCCCTCCAGCACCGACTGTCACAGTGATGGTACCTGAACCAGCTGGTAAGGTGACTGGATTCATGACGACCCCTCCACCGCCACCCCCCCCACCCGCACTACTACTCCCACTCCCCCCACCTCCCACCGCCAGCACATAGATGCGCGTCGCGGCAGTGCACGTATAGTTCACGGCATACGACAGTCCCACGCCCAAGAAGGCGTAGTTGTAATACGTAATACCGTTGGTGACCGACGTGCCACTCAAAAGCGTGGACGGTAGATTCAAAGGGTAGGTAATGGACGAGATGGTCACATTGGAGCCCGCGGGGGGCAGCGTGCAAGGCAGGGTATAGGTCGTGGGCGTATTGGCGATGGAGTATTGGTAGGGGGTGTTCTGTGTAGCGATACAATCTGTATCACTGATATTGGTATTGAAAATATACAAATTATACAATTGCCCATTGAATGGATTATAGTTGGTACTAGCTTGGCCGGTTTTACATGTACCAATCACATTATTTCCAGCAGTTTGTACACGAGTAGCTGTAGCAGACCCATATGTCAACACGGAACCGCCATTCAATATGATATTAAAGGAAGTATTAACATATCGCCAGCTCATTGCCGCAGTCGGAATATACGTACCAAGATAGTACCCCGTACTCAACAAATTCAGCATGTATTGACCTGTTGTGTTTATATCCAATGTACAACCATCGAAATTAGTAGCATTTGAACCACCCGAAATAACGGCTTGACCATTATTCCCAGTATTGGAAGGAGCGTTGTCGTATCTGAATGTATACGTGAAGGCAGAATTATTCATCGGCAGTGCGCCGTTGGGCAAATTCAAAAAACAGTTGTTCTGTGGCGCAATCACACCGATTGATGTCCCTTGATACGCAACCCCTTGGTACCCGAAATTCAGCACCCCGTTCGCCACGTCGTAAATGGGCTGCGATCCCAAGGCGTACTGCGTGGCCGAGTTGAAGCACACATCCATGCCCTGATTATACCACTTGGTCACGTAGGCGTAGCTGGTATTGGCGCCCGCATTGTAGAGCCAGTTGGCGACCGAGGTGCCGGTGCCGAGGTACTGGGTTCCCAGGTTGCCGCACACGTCGGCGTAGAAATTGGCTGTGTAGTTGCCGCACACGTCGGTAGAGTACCGCAAGGTCATGACGGGCCCAAAGTAGTTGTAGTTGAGCAGGCGGCAGGCAAAAGCGCCCTTGGCGGAGCCCTGACTGACCGTGGACACGGTGGACCAACTGTCCTTGTAGAGATTGGCCGTCACCTGAGCGGCCGGAATCACGGATTGGTAGCAAGAGGTCACCGCGGTCTGAGGGAAGGCGATGACCACGATGCCGGAGCCGCCGCCACCGCTGAAGTTGTTCCAACCCGACCCCCCTCCACTGCCGGTATTAACTCCACCAGAGCCAGCACTATTGGTTTGCGAATTGCCGGTTGCCCCCCCTCCGGGGTTGAGGGCGGACGTGGTGTTGAGTACCCCATTGTTGTTGTTATAATTACTAGAATTTCCTCCTCCCCCCAGACCTCCTGCGGCTGCTGCCCCGCCGCCTCCGGCGCCCCAACAGTAGGTACCATAAGCGGTACCTGAGGGTGTAAAGGTGGATATACCTGGTAAGAAACACTGGATACCACTTCCTCCAAATAGGTTATTCATGCCACCCATTGTTCCGGCGCCGCCACCCCCGGCGGATCCGTTAACATTGGACAAGGACTGAGAATAGCTGCCTGCGTTGCCAAAATTGTTGTAGGTATTATTGGGCAACCCACCAGTATAGGATGTGGTGCCGTTGTTTACACCTCCGCCACCGCTGCCCCCGTTACCTCCTGCCGCCGCCGCGTTGGCCGCTCCTGCTACCCCTGCCCCGCCGCCCCAGGCAGTGATATTCAATAATGTATTGGGATTGAAATTCACTGTAGTATTGCTTCCTGTAACTCCATTGTTACCTGTTACTAATCCTGTCGTAACCGGACTTCCACCAGCGCAACCCAGTGCCCCTGCTCCTACCGTGATAGTAATGGTACCCGATGAGGTCAAAGACACGGGGTTCATCACCACACCACCACCACCACCTCCCGAACCGGCGTTAGTACCTCCACTACCACCGCCGCCCACGGCCAGCACATAGATATACGACGGCGTGGACAGTGAGTACGTCAACGTATAGTATCCACCCACCGCGGTAAACGAGTACACATTGTAGGTGATGTTGTTGCTGACGGAGGTGCCGTTCACCATGGTGCCAGCCAGAGGATAGGAGTAGGCAATGTTAGAGATGGTAAACACGGAGCCGCTGGGCGGCGCAGTGAATCCGACGGCGTGGCCGCCGGTGGGCGAGGTCATGGCGGTAGAGGCCACGTAGGGGGTGCCTGCACCGTTAGTAGTGTTGGTCCCTTCAATGAGTTGGCGGTCGACCGAGACCAAGGCGGTCTGGAAGAAAAACATGTTGTACAATTGACTGTTGGAAAAACCCGACCAATTGGTTAGTATCGCACCTCCAATACTATTAGAGACTGGATCTTGTATACGTGTTGTTCCAGGTGACCAAGGGTTGGCTGAACCATTGTTGACATAAAATGCCCCACTATTCGTAGCTCCTCCACTCACATACGTGGACGACACGACATTGTTTACAGCGATGGTTCCGATACCGCTTTGAATTGTACCGTACCATTCTTGGCCGTACTTTCCTACAGTCAAATTAATTTGTATTCCTACGCACATACGATTTGTAGCGCCGTAGCCCCCACCAATTAAAGGGGCCTGTGATGTGGTTGTATTTAAGTGCCTTGTTGTATAAGAATAACTAGCGTCGCCGTACGGCAAGGCCCCAATGGGTAAATTCAAATAGCAATTTGTCTGCGGGGCCGCCGTACTGCCGTTGGCGGTCCCGGTGTACCCGAAATTGATCAATTGAAGGGCCACATCGTAAATCGGCTGCGATCCCAGCACATATTGCGTGGCCGAATTGAAGCAAATGTCCATGCCCTGACTGTACCATTTGGTCACGTAGGCGTAAGTCGTGTTCGCAGCATTCTGCGCCAACCAGTCTTGGACGCGGGCCCCCGTGTTCCCGTAACCCGTGTACAAGTTGCCGTACACGTCGGCATAAAAGTTCTGGGTGTAGTTGCCGCAGGCATCCTGGCTGTGCCGAAGCGTGATCGTCGGCCCGAAATACGAAGCATTCACCAACTTGCAGGAAAAGGCGCCCCTGATGGTGGACAAAGCGCTGGAAGAGAGCGCCGGGTTGGACAGCACCGGAATGTTGGAGGCGTCCAGCAGTTGCTGGGGAGTCAACACGGCCGACACGTCGCTCGCCACGATCGTGGTGGGGAAGGCGAGCACGACGATGCCACTGCCACCGTTGCCACCGTAGCTGTTCCATGCACCACCACCACCACCTCCGGTATTGGCTCCGCCCGAACCAGCCGGACCGTTACTGATAGCACCGTTGCCTCCACTGTTGATGGCCGAACCACCGCCGATGGCAGCTGTGACTGAGTTGGTCTGGACGTTTGCACCACCACCCCCCCCTCCCAAACCGCCCGGTCCGGCCGAAATATTCGTAGTATTGTCTACCTTTTGATTCGCTGAGGCACCGCCTCCACCGCCCCAATAATAGCTACCAAACAGTGCGTAACCCGTAGGTGTGAAGGTACTGATACCAGGCAAGAAACATTGAATGCCGTTGCCGCCACCGGCCCCGGACGTAAAATAAACGGTTTGCCCCGCAGTACCGGCTCCGCCTCCTCCCGCAGGCAGTTGGTAAGAGTTTGTCACTGTACTCGCGTTTCCACCGGCGTTGCCGAAATTATTGTAGGTCGTCATGGGAAGCCCTCCGGGAAAAGCAATGGTACCACTGCTGACACCTCCACCACCACTGCCACCTGAAAAACCATTTTGTACGGCCTGATTGGTCCAGCCACCTACGCCACCACCTCCCCCCCAAGCAACGATGCTTGTCAAGGTCGGGTTGCTGAAAAATACAGTGGTATTGTTCCCGTTGGCACCCGGATTATATGTGCTATATCCCGGCCACACTGAACCAGCTCCCACGGTGATCGTCATGGTACCTGAACCAGCCGGCAAGGTCATAGGATTCATCACCACACCACCGCCGCCGCCGCCACTTCCCGCATTGGTTCCACCCGACCCCCCACCCCCCACGGCCAGCACAAACATGCGCGTCGCCGCCGCACACGTATACGACAGTTGGTACGGCGTGGCCGTGCTCAAAAAGGCGTAGTTGTAGTAGGTAATGCCGTTGGTGACCGACGTCCCCGACAACACCGTGGACGAAGCGACCGAGTACTGTGTGGTGATGCCGCCGATGCTGATGTTGGCACCGCTGGGGGCGATATACCCAGTGATAGGATAAGAATAAGTGAGAGTGGACGGGGTGGCCTCTAGGAGAAGGCGATCGGCGTTAACAATTGCAGTCTTATTAATGTACAGATTATATATTTGACTGTTCAACGGTCCGTTGGTAATAGCCCATGCCGAATTGACCATGCTTCCTATGGCGTTAGCGCATGTGTCCTGTGTACGAGCGCTGGCTGTGGCAGAAGTTGAAGGGGTAGATGTAATATTGTTGATCCAAAAGGTTTCGTTGTTGGTCCCCCCTCCCGAGGTATACTGAGCCGTGATGGTCGCTTTGCTAGTGGTGCTCGTCCAGGAATTCGCCGCTGAACTGAGTACACCCCCAGCAAACCATTCTTGACCATATACACCGTTAGGTCCTATTGACATTGTAAAGGCAGATTTGGTGTAGATTGACCCACCGACCAAGACAGTGGCGCCGGTGCTTGAATTCGCTGTATACATATTGGAATACCCCAAGGTGGTCGTGTACGAGTAGGAGGAGTCGCCGTAGGGGAGCGCCCCCGTGGGCAAATTGAAGTAGAGTCCGGTCCCGGGCGCAGGAAATCCACTCAAGCCCGTATACCCAAAGTTCATCACCCCGTTCACCCAGTCAAAGATAGGTTGCGACCCCAGCGTATACTGCGTGGCCGAGTTAAAACACACGTCCATGGATTGGCTGTACCACTTGGTAACGTAAGCGTAACTGGTATTGGCGTTGTTGGCCTGGAGCCAGGCCAGGAGCGACGTGCCCGTGCCCAGATATCCGGTACCGAAGTTGCCCAACACGTCGGCGTAGAAGTTGATCGTGGAGTTGCCGCACAGATCGGCCGAGTGCCGCAAGGTCATGATGGGCCCAAAGTAGTTGTAATTGACGAGGCGGCAGGCAAAGGCGCCCTTGGCGGAGCCGTAGGCGGAGCCTGAGAGCGTCCCCAATGTCGGATTGGTCATGGTCATCACGTCTTTGTAAGAGCCACTGGCAATTTGCACAGGTGTGAGAACAGCTTGGTAATTCGTGGTCACCGCCGTCTGAGGGAAGGCAATCACCACGATGCCGGAACCACCGGCCCCGCCGTAGCAATAATTATTATACCCGCCACCGCCCCCACCGCCCGTGTTTGGTCCCCCGGCACCGCCGTAACCGTTAGCAATCACATTGCCGTTTTGACCCGGATTCAGTCCACCAGTTCCCCCGGCTCCATAGGCCCCACCGCCACCACCGCCCAACCCGGCATTAATATATGTATTGGGACCGGTTCCTCCGCCCGCCCAATAGTACGTACCGTAAGCCGTACCGGAGGGGGCAAAGTTATTGATACCGGGCAAAAAGCATTGGATGCCGTTGCCGGCGTACGCTTGGGAGTTTGACCGATTGCCGGCCGTACCCGCACCACCACCACCCCCCGAAACATGACCGTATTGTACACTCGTATATCCGCCTTGGTTACCGTAATTATTGTACGTGTTGTTGGGCAACGCACCAGCATAAATGGTGGTGGCGCCGCTGCCATTGCCATTGGCGGTACCTCCGCCCCCACTTCCGCCCGAACTAGGGGCAGATACGCCACTTGTAATAGAGCTACTGTAAGCGCCGGCACCACCTCCCCAGGCAATGATATTTGAGGCGTTATTTGGTGGAGAAAAATTGACCGTGGTATTGTTTCCTACCGTAGGAAGCAAGGCCATCCCCACTGAGCTTTGACTATAACCACCCCATCCGGCAGTCCCCCCCGCACCCACGGTGATCGTGATGGTACCCGAACCAGATTGCAAGTTAACCGAATTCATGACCACGCCTCCCCCGCCACCACCCGAAGAACCGCCGTATAACGCCCCTCCACCCCCACCGCCGCCCACCGCCAGCACGTAAATGTACGACGGCGTGGACAGTGAGTACGTCAACGTGTACGAGCCACCCACCGCGGTAAACGAATACACATTGTAGGTGATGCTGTTGCTCACGGAGGTGCCGTTCACCATGGTACCAGCCAGAGGATAGGAGTAGGCAATGTTTGAAATGGTAAACACGGAGCCACTGGGCGGCGCAGTGAACCCGACGGCGTGGCCGCCGGTAGGCAAGGTCATGGCCGTGGAGGCCACGTAGGGGGTACCTGCACCGTTAGTAGTGTTGGTGCCTTCAATCAGCTTACGGTCGGTGTCACTCAATGCTGTACTGAAGTAGAATATATTGTACATTTGGAATTGAGATGTATTAAAAAATGTACCACTAGCAATGTAATTGAGCGTAGAAACTTGCTTATGAATTTCAGTAACTGTTGCACTGACAATGGTTGTGCTGGTTGCACCTCCCGCATAAAGTGCTCGGGTTCCAAACGCCGTGGTTCCTGTAGAAGCATAGGTGGTTGAAACCACATTATTCGGTGCCATTGCTGTGGTGGGAGAAGAACCATAATCATTTCCTTGCCACCAAATGTAATATTGTCCAACACTACCATAGCTGAGTATAATTGCATTGGCTTGACTGGAAGATGCATTCGTACCTCCTGAAAACAATGCCATACCCGTGCCACCGCTGTAATTTCCGTGACGAACCACAAAAGTGTACGATGTATCCGTGGTTCCCACCGGCAATCCGGGCAAAGCACTGTTGGGCAAATTAAAAAACGTATTACCTCCAGTATTTGAATTCCATGTACCATTACTGTTAGTGACAATTACATTAGTAAAATAGGTGTAATAGTAGCTTGCACCATCACTATTCATTCCAATGTATGTTCCACTGATGACACTAGAGAAAGATGCTGCATTAGTAATCCCATTCACCGTAAATGTAGCAACATTTGCAGCAGTGATAGAAATCACAACGGTACACCAGGTGCTTGCAGGTACTGGGCGAATATTCGTTGGATTTATGCTAGCGGCATTGAAAGTTGTCCAATTTGTTGTAGTGAAAAATCCCCAATCCCAACCGGCACCGCCTATGCGTAATGCAGTTCCGGCACCACTGCTGTTGCAACCAAAAAAGAAATCACAGAGTGAACCAGTATTGACGTATAATGTTATTTTTGTTGCTACTCCCAATGCAATACCCGCATTATAGTAGCAGTAATTCGGGTAACCGTTTCCTCCTGAAATCACTTGAATTGATGAAATAGTAGACAGGTAGGAAACGGTAGTAGAAACACTGGTACTAGCATTGCCGATGGTCCAACCGGTCAGGGATGCGGTGGTATTGTACCCAAAGTTGATCAACTGGTTCGCCACATCGTACAACGGTTGCGTTGACAGTGTGTACTGCGTGGCCGAATTGAAGCAAATATCCATGCCTTGGCTGTACCATTTGGTGACGTAAGAATTCGTAGCAGCTTGTTGGTTCAACCAATCCTGCACCGAGGTACCGGTGTTCCCGTAGCCCGTGAACAAGTTGCCGTACACGTCGGCGTAGAAATTCTGGGTATAGTTGCCGCAGGCATCCGTAGACGCACGCAGCGTCATCGTGGGCCCGAAATACGAGGCATTGATCAACTTGCAGGAAAAACCGCCCTTGATGGAGGCCAAGGCGCTGGAAGACAGCGCCGTATTGGACAGCACCGGAATGTTGGAGGCATCCAGCAGTTGCTGGGGGGTCATGATGGCCGACACGTCGGTCGCGACGGGCGTGGCGGGGAAAGCGATGACGACGATACCGGAGCCGCCGGCACCGCCAGTGCCGTAAAAAGCGGCACCCCCGCCCCCACCCGTGTTGGCCCCACCCGACCCGGCAGTTATACCTGTCTGAGTTACTATAGTAGCTCCATTACCTCCAGCATTCAAAGCGCTTCCACCTCCTTGCGGGATCGTAGTCGTTGAAGTAAATGTGTTTCCACCTGCGCCTCCGCCGCCTAGTCCTCCGTTACCCATGGGCACAGTAACTGCCCCCCCCTGAGCATTGGTGGAACCTCCACCGCCACCTCCCCAATAGTAGGTACCAAATGCCGAGTAACCGGTGGGGGCAAAGGTGCTAATACCAGGCAAGAAACATTGAATACCATTGCCTCCTACCGAGCCCCAATAGGAAGTTGTACCGGCACCTCCTCCACCACCTTCACCTCCTCCTATACCAAATAGGTAAGACGTCGCGCCAAAATTGCAAAAATTATTGTAAGTACTGTTGATTTGACCGTTGGTAACACCGTAACCACCGTGACCGCCGCCACTTCCTCCGGTGCCAGGAGCATTACCATTGGAAGAGCCGTTAGACGTGCCTCCTGCCCCTCCACCCCAAGCAATGATTCCCGCAATGAGATTGTTGCTGAACGTGATGGTGGTATTGTTTCCATTACCTGGATTAGGCGCATTGGTATTCACTCCGGCATTCCCACCGGCTCCCACGGTCACGGTCATGGTGCCCGAACCGGCAGGCAGCGTGAATGGATTCATCACGACGCCTCCTGCGCCGCCGCCCCCTCCTCCATAGGATCCACCACCCCCCCCACCCCCCACCGCCAGCACATAGATGCGCGTCGTCCCGTAGCACGAGTAGTTGATCACATACGGCGCGGCCGTGTTCAAAAACGCATAATTGTAATACGTGATCCCATTGGTCACCGACGTGCCCGCCAGAATGCCGTTGCTCGCCGCGGAATACACGTACTGGGCCACACTATTGTACGTAATGTACGCAATGGACACGTTGAACGCAGTCGGCATGGTGGAAACGTAGGTGGCCGACGGCGCGCCCGGCACCCCCAGCACAAACGGCGTAAACACGTAGGCGTACTGGGTCGCGCCCAGCACACTCTGGTCGGTCCAAACGTAGCCTGTTCCCCCGGGCGTCACCGTCAACGACCCCGCCGACACGTAAAAGGTGGCCGTGATGCCGCCGGTCGTCCGCGACACCTGGATATACGAAAACGTGCCCGTACTGGAAAACGTAAACGGTTGCGACGGCACCGCCCCCGACAAATAGGCCGTGCCCATGGACACGGTGCCCAGCGTCGGGATGAGCGCGGCTACCCCGGTCTTGCCGTAGGAGTAGCCGTACAGCACGCGGTACTCCATGGGGGTGACCACGCGATTATAAAACCGGAAATCGTCCAGTTTGCCGACAAACGAATTCGCAAACGGCGTGATGCCGTAGGCGACCATGGTACGCAGAAACTGGAGCGACAGGTCGTAGGTGGCGGCGGTGCTGGTGGCCGTGGCCGGATTGGACACCGACGGCGAAATCCCGTTCACATACAGGTTCTGCACGGCCAGGTTCCCGCTGCAGCAGACCGTATAACAGAAGAAATTCCACGCGTTCAAATTCAGGGTCCCGGTGGTTCCTTGGGTCGTGATCCACACATTGTTGTAGGCCGCGCTCAAGCAAGGCGCGACCGACGTACCGGAGCAGCACACCACGATTTGGTAGGAAGAGTTGGTAGAAATGTCCACGATGGGGGTGGCGTTGACGGCCTCACCACCGAGCGGGTTGAACCAGCCCGTCACCGTGAAGCCGTTGCCGGTGCCCTGGTACACCACATTGGGGTTATTATTCACAAGGTAGCTCCCGGTGTTCAAAGACAAATCGGAGGTGCCGATGATCCCAGACGCATCGGAAAACGCACCCGTATATACGAGTGACGAGTCATACTTCCCTAAACCCGAGGCGAAATTGGCTACCGGGGTAAAGGTAGAAGCCATGACGAATGGGGTAGAACTGTCGGAAAGAAAATATATACTCTAGCGGGAGATTTGAGAGGGGTCCATGTGGAACGCAAAACGCCCCCACCGACCCACCAACCCACCCATGATGCGGTCCCCCAAGAACGGCATCATGTCCAAGGAATGTATAGGATCTCCCCGTCAGACGGTGTGTCGCCGTATCCCAGAACGACCCCACCATGACAAATTACATCTACCGCGATTTCAGTCGTTCTACAGATGGAACCGACCGTCCTTTCATCGGGTTCGTCGGCAACATTGTCATTCATCTGGTATCCGACGGCACTTTCCAGGTGCAAGTAGAAGGATTGCATGAAAATTACCCGTTGGATTATCCGTGCGGGCAGGCGGATCTGATAGTCACCGTAGAACCGACCTTGGATACCTACATGGCCGTCCGGACCGTCTTGGACACTCTGACGGCCGACTATCAATACATGCTGCGCGGAAGACCCTACCAAGATTTTGTGATAGGTACCCACTTACCCGGTTCCACGGAAGACCTAGAAAAGGGTCCTTACGGCGGGGGTTCTTGGGTCCATTTCAACCGCGAGACGTTGAAATACGCGGTTGAATTGGACCAAGACACGTGCCCCGAAAGCGGTATTGTGCACCGGGGGCATGTCGCCGCCGACCCATCCGGCGCCCCCGTATTGACCTACGATTCTCCGTTGGTGAGTCGGGGGATGGGAACGGACTATTATCATATAACGCGTGGCCAATGTGTGTGGGACGTTTCTTACGGGTCCATGCTGGACGAGGCGCAGTTCCGGTCGGTACCATGAATAGGTGTAAATACATGCAATGAACTACACGGAATGACCACATCCGAGGTACTATGCCTTGACCCGGGGAAAAATCGTCCACGACGTGGCATACAGCGATGTGTACCCTACTGCGAAGACTGACCCCGACCTCAAAAAAGGTGTCTTTTACCCAATCAATGTATAGGATCCCATCTCGTATCGTACCAAGCACGGCGCTTGGTACCATCATAATATTCTTCGCTGGCGGGGAAACGGAGGAAGAACCACCGACCTTTGGATATCCAAATAGCAAACCATTACAGTCCAACGCTCTTCCAGCTGAGCTAAGCAAAGACGTCTAAGCAAGCGAAGCTTGCTGACCCCTGGATGGAGGGGGACAAGGTAACATGACCGCGCCTCTTTATGTGGGTTTCATGATAGGCCACCTCTCCCCCGCACCCAGACCCCACCCAGTCCAATGAATGTATAGGATCCCAAATTTCGTTTCGGCAAAAGGGCATAAATGGTTTCGTCATTATCAACATAGTCATGTCGGCGGTCATTTCGGCGTTGGATGCGCATACCGTATGCCGGGGAGAAAACGGGCATGTGCAACATACGTGGACTACGGAGATCCAAGAGGCCATTGTGCAACTGTTTTTTCAGTTGGTGCGGACGGATGCGGCCGGCATGGACGCACTGTGCCAACGCTTGGACACCTTGTTGCGGACCTTGAAAGAACGGCCTCCGGACCCTATGGGGTCCGAGCCCTACCTGTTGTTCCTATACCGCATGTTGGCACATACCCGGGATGTGGTGTCCGGCAAGGGGGAGTACGCTTTGGCGTACCGGATGTTGTTGGTATGGCATGGGCATTTTCCGGAGCTGGCGGAGCGGGCACTGGAGACGTGGGTAAGGTCCGAAGGACCGGCCCGTAACGAAGGTAGGGTAAGGTCCGAAGGACCGGAGAGGCCGGCGCAGCAACCCTGTAAGCTGCCCGAAGGGCAGCCTTATGGGTCGTGGAAGGACATCAAGTACGTGGCAGAGTATGTGAAGACGGTGACCCAGGACGCAAATCATCCTTTGATCCAGGCAGGCATGGCGTTGATTCAGGCGCAGTTGGCGGAGGACATGGCCGCGCTGGGTACCGAGGACATCGGCAAGGTATCGCTCTGTGCCAAATGGGTGCCCCGGGAGCCGAGTCGGTTCGGGTGGTTGTTTCGGCGGTTGGCCGAATCCACTTGTGTCACCGATGCCTCTCACAAGTCGCGCAAGCAGGCGTACAAGGCTTACCGCACCATGCTTTCCCAACTGAATGCGCATCTGGATACGGTGCAGGTGAAGCAGTGTGGGGGGTATTGGGCCTACATTGACCACCACAAGACGACGTCTATCACACTGAGCCGGAACCGCAAGGCATTCATGAACCTCACTAAAAAGGGCGAACAACGTAGCGAGGACCCGGACCGGGTTACCTGTGCGCAGCATTTCAAGGCGTACCTGGACCAGCGTATCAAGACCGGGGGCGAGGTCAAGGGGCGAAACGTGGGACTGAACGATTTCACGCGACAGGCCATACAATTGCTGAATCAGCGGAACAATGCCGACCGAGAGCAGGAGGTGGCGGTCCTGAACGCCCAGTGGGCATCCAACGGTCGCAGGAACCCGCATGCCCTGACCAAGATCGTGGCGATGGTGGACACGTCCGGTTCCATGGAAGGGGACCCTCTTTGGGTCGCCATCGCTCTCGGCATTCGGGTCGCGGAAACGTCGCTGCTGGGACCGCGGGTACTCACGTTCAATACGACGCCGGCATGGCACCGGTTGGACACGAGCGACGGGTTTGTGGCCAAAGTGGACCATCTTCGGAGGGCGAACTGGGGAGGGACCACGGATTTTTACGCGGCGTTGCGGCTCATTTTGGAGGCGCTTCAGGAGCAGCAGGTGCCGCCGGCAGAGACCGAGGGGCTGGTACTCGCCATTTTTTCCGACATGCAAATCAATCAGGCGGACAGTCGGTTTGGCACGAAGGACATGCAGGAGACGGTGGCGGCCATGTACGCGGAGGCCGGGTACCCGTGCCCGCACCTGCTGTTTTGGAATTTGCGACATACCGACGGTTTTCCGTGCTTGTCCACGGTGTCGGGGGCCTCCATGATGTCGGGGTTCAGTCCATCGCTTCTGAATGCGTTTTGCGAGCAAGGCGCCGAGGCGTTGCAACAGGCGACGCCGTGGCAGATGCTGGTGGACACGTTGAACGTTCCGCGGTACCAGATGATAACGGTACAGTGAGTGAACGCAACCATAACAAGAAAAACAATCCAACCGACGGGTTGGATTGTTTACCACAAGTGGTACTAAAAATTGTCACGCTGCTGCATTCATGAGGGGAAAGTGCTGTATTCTGGGTATTGTGAGCATTACAAAATAGGTTCGCTGCAAGAATACATATTATATTATTATCAAGAGTGGCTGTGTGAATGCACGTGGACATTAACTCACCTCGGGCGATATTCTGGGTTTTTTACGATACTATGTATGGTAGAAGTTGCTGTAAGAATATGCAAGGTGAGAAGAAACTATATTCGGGGGGGATTACAGGGGATTACAATGAGAATTGCTGCACGAATATACGGTATGTCCGAGGACACATGCTAGTATAAGGACAGCGCTTTATATGGGTAATGATCCTATAGTTTCATTGTGTGGAGACGAAGAGGATTCCAGTAGCAACACTGACATAGAATCATTGGGGCATGGACTGGTTGTCTCTTCCGTGTAAACGTTTGTTGCGTTGGAAGAGACAACTACACGTGTTGAACCGGGGTCCACATGTGTTGACACGGGGTCCACATGTGTTGACGCGGCGCCCCCGCCATGTTTTCGTTCTCCGGCCAGGATATAATGTTCCGTTTGTCCAGTACGGTCGCCGGCGCCCCGTGCCACGAGATTGTGCCGCGCCTGTTCTTGGGCAACGCGGCGTCCCCCAAGACCCAGCATTTTGCCTTGGTCGTCAATTGCACGCGCGATCTCTCTTTTGAACCCCATGTGTCGGGCATACGACTGGCCGTGAACGACCATCCCAACCAGTGCCCCCAACTCTTGGCCCTGATGGAGGAGACCCACGTCTTGGAACGTATACACCGCACCGTCACCTCCGGCCACCCCGTCTTGGTACATTGTTTCGCGGGCATGCAGCGGTCGTGCGCCGTGGTGGCGTGCTACCTCATGCGGTACCACCAGATGACGGCGATGCAGGCAGTGTCATTCATTCGCGGGCAGCGCCCGGTCGCCTTTTTCGGGGGAATCAACTTCGCACAGGCCATCGGGACGTACGAACGGACGTGGCGGGCATCATCTAGCAGTTCTTCCAATAACTGACCATAGATCCTATACATCCCAATGAATGTATAGGATCCCCCCATCCGACCATTTACCGAACGCGGGTCGTATTTTTTCTTGTCTTACGCATTTTCTTATTTTTCTTGGTACATCTTTTCCCACCAAACATTATCCCGTAAAACGGGCGGCGAATGATTTCCTGGATGATATGAAAATCGGGATGTGTTGATGGAAATTTATGAGAACTACCAAGTTGACTTGAGCTTGTTTCCAAACAGTCGGCTATTTCTAAATTATCCACGTCTTGGTCGGCAGGGAAATAACAATTGATGTGGGTTTTATTGGGTACAGACAAGGTAGTATTTTGTACAGTTTTATGGAAATAGATCACCGGAATTGTCTGTCCGGTATGTCTATTTTTGAACTGGGGGTCCAATCCGAAATGATAATGATTATCCCACCATTTACCTTTACTATAAAATGGCATGGTAAACTGCAATGAATTGGCTCCTGTATTTCTTTTAACATAATAATTTTTCCGGTCTATCGTTATGATTTCATTGGATGTATGCGTATAGTGCTCTTTTGGGTTATTGTTGTGATAAAAATAAATTTTGTAAGATCTCGCCCTTTTCAGGTTTGCCGGGTTAGTATAATAGTTATAAAATGTATTGTAATCAAAGCGCATGTTATAAGATATAAACATATTTTCTATAATTTATCGGATGAGAACCGGTGTATGTCGTGAATTCAAGTCGGCGGATGGAGGTGAGATAGGCGATATCTGGATAAGTTGGTTACCGAACCATCGTCTGGACGTCTTGGTACAAGGTCTTCATGAAAATGGATGGGCGGATGAACCCTTGGACTATCCCTGCTGTCAGGGCGATTTGGTGGTAAAATACGAACCCAGTCTCTCCATTTATTCTGTCATATATTCCGTTTTGGATACTCTGACCCAAGACCATGCGCCGCGTACCTCGCCAGAACGCGGGGCGACGTTCCAAGATTGGGTGGTCACGGAAAACCGGTCACATCTTCCTTTTACGTCTGAAACGGTGAACCATCTGACAATGGACACAGGACCCCCGTGCAAATATTCAGGAGACGTCATCACGTTGCATGGCAACATAGACGCCGACGGCAAGTTCACCTACGATGCCCCCATCGTGAGTCGGGGTTCCAGTCGCAGATATTATGAACTTACCCGTGGAAAAAAGGTGTGGGACGTTACTTACCAAGAGTTGTATCCAGACTCACCCCGCCCCCAGACCCCCATCAACCCAATGAATGTATAGGATCCTCAGGGGGCAAGGGGGATTAGCCACTGGTATCGTCGTCGTCTTCGTTCGCGCGTACCAAGGGCAATTTAGGCACGGGCTGGGGCCTCATACGTACCGAATTGGGCGCGGAGGCGGCGACAGAACGGCCGCCGTGGTTGCTGAACAGCGACAGATGCGACCGCGCCGAGGAGAGTTGTTTCTCGCGTTCGTACTTGATTTCTTGGACTTGGGCTTTGACGGTGTCCGACGAGAACTCGCTCTTGGTGTGGATACAGACCTCGGTTTCCAAGGTTTGGCCGCGAATGGCCGGCGGCAGCATGGAACGCATGATGAAGGAAAACACGTTGACCCAGGCCTCCATGACTTCGTGGGTGGCTTCCAGGCCGAGCTGGTTGGCCAGGGTATAGAGCAGGGTTTGCACAAAGACGGAATACATGTAGGGGCGGATGGCGCGTTGGGCGTGGGCGCGGCCAAGATTGAACAGGCGCAGTTGGGTGGTTTCGTCGTTGTCGCGTATGGAGAGGGCGTAATGGATGATCCGCACAATAATGGCGCCCTTTTCGGCGATTTTGTTGGTCCCGGTGGAGTGGGCGCTGAGGACGCTTTCTATTTTGCCGTTTTCGTCCACGAGTTTGAGGCGTTCGTAAAAGTCATTGTAGAAGAGGGTGATGCCGGCCAATTGGACGCCGGAATCGGTGGTTTCTTGGCGGTCCACGATGCGTTTCCAGGAGGCATTGCAAAGTTGGTGGACGCGCGGAGTGATGATGGGTACCAAGGGAAAGATGCTGGGGGTATAGTGGGCGACCTGGACATCTAGGGGGACATGGTAGCGACGTTGGAGTCGGGCTTGCAGCGCATCCACATCGTGGTCGGCGGGTACCAAGGCGTGGGTGGGGGGATGCCCCCGGCTCATGACGGTGCCCATGATATAGAGGGTATAGGATAATAACGTCTGCCGAGAGAGGGGGAATACGACTGAAGGTGAGAGGGATGCGGTCTGGGGACCACCATGGTGATTACAATGGTGAACACAACCGGGGATGAAAATCTCGGTTTATGATATAGCACAGGATGCCTCGTGGGGGATCGCGACGTACCAAGAAACGGGTGAAGGGGGGTGTGAATGTTCCATGGAGACGGCCACAGAATCTTTTGAATAGACAACGCGCGACGCGACGACCGAACAACCGGGGACAAAGACCCCAAATAATAGATGCGATGATGGTAAGGAATACCATGTTAGAGAGAAAACTTCAGGAGAAGGAACAAGAAGCGGCCGCTGCTGCCGCCGCCGCAGAAGCGTTGGCCTCCACGCAGGCCGCGGAACAGGCCGCATCGGGTCATCTGTCTGCTACTCAACACCAGGTGGACGCTCAGGTGGCGGCGGCCACGTCGGATGCGGCCGAAGCGATCCCGGTCATGATGCCGCCGGTGCCTAGCGAAGCCGAGGCCGAAATTCGTCCCGCGATGCCAGCCACAACAGAAGAGCAACTGGTTGCTCCTCAGCAGCAGCAGCAGCAGCAGCCGGTCCAAGTGGAAAACCGTTCATTGCGGGTCAAACCGAATTGCCTGTCCCAGGTGGGCGACGACTGCGCAGTATGCGTCCGGGGTTACGTGCCAACAGGTCGGGCGGGACAGCGCGAATGCACACCGGCGTGGGGCAGTCAGGAAGCGGCTCGTGCGGCAGGTAAACTAGATATGGATCACTGTATCACGCATCACGGGGACGACTGCACGACGTGCAGTCCGGGGTATATGCCGGTAGGAGTGCCCGGTCACCGGCGCTGCGAGCCCAAGCGGGTCGCCGTGGACCCCGCCAGTCCCATGGAGCATTGTGTGGCGAACGTGGGCAACGACTGCACGATATGCGAGATGGGTTATGCGCCGGCAGGACCGAATTTCAACCGGCGGTGTGTGAAAGTCGGGCAACTGTGGGACGGCAAGCGGATGAACCAAGAACATCGCCGGGGGTTCATGGGGTGGGGTGGCGCGTCTCGCCGCAGGGCTCGGCCCCTCAGCCGGGGCCGGCGGTCCCGGCGTGCCCAGAAACCTCGTCGGGGATAATATACGATGTCGGCAGCACTTCCAATACGGGCCGTGGCGGTGTTCCAAGGCGGCAAGGTGCGGGGCACGGTGCATTTTACCGAAGTGGCGGGGCGCGGGGTGCGCATAGACGTGGATGTGACGGGACTGAAGCGGTCGGCGCAGCACGGGTTTCACGTGCACGAGTGCGGGGATTTGACGGCGGGATGCGAGAGCATGTGCGCGCATTTCAATCCCTACGGCAAGTCGCACGGATGTCCGGGCAAGCGCGAGAGGCATGTGGGCGATTTAGGTAACTTGGTGTCCGATGCCCAGGGCGTGGCACGCTACACGTTTTACGACGACGTGATTCGGTTGCGCGGTACGGCGGCAAACATTGTGGGGCGCGGACTCATTGTGCATGCAGATCCCGACGACTGCGGCGAGGGTAACCATCCGACGAGCAAGACGACGGGCAATTCGGGGAAGCGGATTGCGTGTGCGGTGGTAGGGTACGCGAAGCCACCCGTCGTGTAACGGTAGGGTATGCGCAGCGACCGGTGAAAAATTGAAATGACACCGTGTTGTTCTATGTGATTTGACTAGAAATCGCATGGAATCTTCGGTAATCGTACTGGGGATACCCTTCAACACGGGGGCGCCGGAGGTGCGCCAAGAATTGGCGCCAGGGGCACGGTATGTTGCGTACATGCTGCGGTCCAAGATGTATTTTGTCTTGGAATTGGAGGATATGGACGGGGTTCAGGCAGTATTCAAGAACATCGGATGTGTCATGGAAGGGCGCATCCGGTGGTATAGTGCGGGGGAATGGACATACCTCCTATACGATTACGAGATGCACTGGGACCAGCTGAAATTGCCGACGGCAAAGACGCGCGAACGATTCATGTTGTTTCCGTACCACGAAGGCGATGCGTAATATCACTTGGAGTGATCCAGTTACGATGTTTTCATCTTGGTATGTTTTTTCATGGTAGTGGATATAAAATGGATACCCCCTACGGGGGTGCTGCTCGCCCGTAGGGCGAGCGCAGTCATCCCATAGTTCTCTCGGTGTGTTCCTACGTACCAAGAAAGATGTAAAGATTTCGCGCGTATATATGCATACAGAGGCGATGGAGGAATTCACATTGCGTGTGTTGGATGGACAGGTGCCATCATGCATTCGCGAGTATACCCCAGAGGAATGTACCTTGATGTTGCAAGTAGGAAGCCAAGCTATTGAATCACTCAAGTTGAATAAAGTGCGCCTGGACAACCAAGCCCAGATACAGGCATTTGAGGTGACCAAGCAGGAAATGCAGGACCAATTCTTGGTACAACTCCAAGAACGTGAGAATAAATTGGATGAGATGACCAAGACCATGGAAGATAAGAATGCCAATTATCAATTTGCCGTGGAAGAAGTGAAACGGATACTGCGCGCGCAATGTACCGAACAGTACCAAGACATGTTGCATCAAAAAGACCAACATATCAACGAACTGAAAGAAATATTGGCGTTGCAACGGTCCAAGGTGGAAACAATGGAGCGCTCCATTCAGCTGGAATCCAAGAAGTTGTACGAAATAGAATCCAGATGTACCATTGACCGATTTTCCCTGGCGTTGGAAAAATTAGACCAAGGGGTGCAAAAGGTCCAAGAAATCAGCATGGACCATACGAAACAGAAATCTATGTACAAAATTGGCGACATGGGTGAAAACTTGTTCAGTGAATTGGCCACAGAGAGTTTCCGGTTCTTCCCCGGGTTTGATATGATCAATGTGGCGAATGAAACCGCCAAGGGGGATTTTCATCTCTTTTTCAAGGATTTCAGTGTCTTGGTGGATGTTAAAAATTGGGATACGATGGTGCAAAATGGCGAGAGAGAGAAATTGCAACGGGACTTGTTGTGCAACGATATGATGTTTGGATGGATGGTCTCCTTGAAGAGCGATATGCGAAAATTTGATAATTTCCCGATTTCGGTAGAGTGGTTGCGTCCAGATAAATGTATTATTTATTTGAATTCAGTGATGAAACAGACAAACCCGATTGAATTTTTGCGTCTGGCTTGGAATTTTTGCAACACCATGTACCAATTGCATACCAAGAATCCGCTGAAAACTGAGAGTGCTCAAGACGAATTAACGGTGATTTGTTCTCATGTGCAAAGATTGGATACGATTACCAAGGAAGAGACATCCATCATGAACGACATGGCCAAGGAATTGACTCTCTTGACCAAGAACATGGAAAAGATCAAAGAGTGTAATAAGACGGCCAAGGACATCATCAAGGAATCCTTGAATACCAAGAGTACAGAACTATTGAACAACATGTATAATAAAAAGGTGGGTAGAAAACCACGTGCGAAAAAGGCCGCGGACGATGCCGGGCTAGCGCCCGGTGCGAGCGAAGCGAGCACTTGAACAAGATGCCTGCATAGATGGTGAGAAAATATGTTGGTAAACCGGAAAACGTGGTTTATGCAGTGCCGGGCTGGCGCCCGGTGCGAGCGGAGCGAGCACCTTGATATTTTGACTGCATAGATGGTGTCAAAATATTTTTGATTTATATGATTATTTTTTGTAGTCTGTGTATATTTTGGCTGCATATATGGTGTGGCAGTTGGGTCGGACTGAGACGGGCTGTTGGTGTCGGCTGATGCAGTGGCGGATTGGCAGTCGGTCGTCCAATTTGGCTGCATATATGGTGTGGCGTCCTGCTTGGTCTAATTGGCTGTTGGTGTCATCTTATGCAGTGGCGGATTGGTAGGCGGCTGTATTT
>Ga0114973_10000088_pt1 | contig 56099 bp, 71 predicted proteins | sample M_140807_MF_Meta_FD_87025 | JGI IMG/M metagenome (GOLD analysis project Ga0114973, IMG submission 87025) | Freshwater microbial communities from Lake Montjoie, Canada to study carbon cycling - M_140807_MF_MetaG | ecosystem: Environmental > Aquatic > Freshwater > Lake | place: Lake Montjoie... | reverse complement strand
TTGCGCTGCTGCTTGAAATCTTCATAACCGAAGCCGTGGAGAGATAGGCATAAACCGTATTTTGGCTCCAAACTGTTATGTAAGACGTGCCCACACTGCCGCTGATTCCGGAAATCAACTCAACGCTATGACCTGTGATCTGGTCACGGGAGACTTGAAGTTCGAACGGTTCAGTGACGCCAATGCGACTAATGGATTGGTTAACAACGCCAGTGGTATTAAAGGTGGCCATGCCAATTTTCCTTTTTCAAAATTCTATGTTGTTAAATAGCACTTATTGAAGCGCTAGACTAGCACTTCACGTCCCATCTTTTAAGAGCCAAATTGATCCGGCTATTTGGATCATGCGCTGTCTTTGCTGACGTGAGTTTTTCTTTCATTCCGCACATCCGTGAACGGAAGTTATCGCGCCTATCTGCTGCCGCAGGGCTGCGATCCGCTTCACCAGCGGTGACCGGGCGCTTTATGTCGTGACCTTCTGCACGAAGGGAAGCGCGCCCCTTATCGTTCAATCCACCAGACTTAGACTGGCCCTCTTTACGCTGCCAAGTATCAGACATACTGCTCTCCATAGTAAAACGGGGGCCGCTAAGCCCCCGCCTTATTTTCACAAAGTCTTAGCGATTAGCTTAACGAACCGCTGACATTACGACCCTTTGCAGGGGTTCCTGCGCGGGCGGACGAAAACGGACTGCCGCTATCGCATGATCCACCGGACTTGCGTGGCTTGCGGCTTGCGCAGGCCATAGCATCCATGCCTTTGACTTTACCAACAGTCTTGCCACCGCGCTTACGCTTTTCAGCCGCTTCGTTGACATTGCTTTCGTAGGTGTAGCGCATGTTCTTTTGTGCTTGATCCTGCGCCATTTCATTTACGCCACCAGATGCGCGTGTTTTACGACCCTTCATGATGAGTCTCCTTATGCCGTGAGGTTGTTGGACTGAATATAGCGAACGGTCAAAACACCGACGCCAGTACCCGTATTGGTAGATGTCACCAAAATACGGATGTCGTTTGCACCAACATCACGCCAATTGGCGATTGCAGCATCGACTGTGCCGGGATTGGCAACAACGACACCTTTGGTTCCGCCTGCAACAGCGCCAGCAGCAGTCAGCGCCGTAGCTGAAACTGTGGTTCCGATTCCAAGCGTGGACGCAGCACCTGACCAAATAGTAGATACCAGCAAATCAATGCCAATAATCTGACTGTCAGCAGGGATGACAATGTCTGTCGTGTAAACACCAGCAGACGATCCGTTAGTTGCCTGCGTTATTGCCTGAGACTGAGCCATTGTAGTGTAGCCAACATTGGCCAACCCGCTATCACCGCCAGCACCGGCAAGGTTGCCGCTGCCATCGCTGTTAAGCACGTTGCCTGCCATAATCGGCCCGGTAAAAGTGGTAATACCCATTGGGACCTCCTTTAAGGTTTCCCCCTCCCCGTTAAGAGAGGGGGTGCCGATTAATTAAGACGTTGGGAACGAACCGTAGATCGAACGCCAGTTGTAATAGCCAAAGCTATAACGCTCATAACCCTTGACCAAGAGGTTGTCGGTTACGAAATCGACTTGCATGTCGGTTTCGAACTTGACGCGCTCCATGTACGACAAACCGTCGATGTTGGTCAGAAGGAACCAAGCGTAGGCCGACGTCAAGAAGTCGTTGACCATGTAGCCTTCTGGAAGGCCGCCACTGGTGCTGAGTATGGCGTTCACATCATTATCTGCTGTACCGGGACGGAGTTCCGTCTTGGTAAGGCGGATAGCGACAGGCTCAAGCTGCGGCGGAACGATAAGCTTACGGCCACGGGCGAAGACCTTCAGACCAGCTTGATCCTTGAAGTTCGTGCGGATTGCGATCATCGCATTCAGCAGCGTGGCTTCGTTCAGATCGACCTGAGTGGTCGGCGTGTTGGCAACCGTACCGCCATCAATAGGGTGAGCAGTCGAGCAAAGTGCTACGCCGTCACCGCCAATGTTGGCGTTGTAGGTTGTTGCCGTGTTCAAGATGTTCGAACCGTAGATTTCCTTGGTCTGCTGGAATGATTCAATCAAGCCAAGGTTCGATGGTTGGAACTGGGTCTTGTACAGGTTATCGTCGATGGCTTTGCGCGTGATTGCATAGCCAAGAGCAATTTCGTTATGCTCTTGGTTGTATACATAACGCTCACCAGCGCCGTTATCGAAAGACGTTTGACCGCCTTCAGTCTTCAACTGAGCAAGACCAAGGTAACGCATTTCAGCGGTACGTTCGAGCGCAAGCTTCGAATCGTGCTTTGTGAAGATCTTGTCGTACTGAGATGGGATCATCTCGTACTTGCCTTCTACGCCCCGTAAACCGGGGAGCAGAAGGTCTTTAATTGCTGATAAATTAACAGCCATGGTACCTTACTCCCTTATGTGTGGATGCCGGTTAGGGTCTTGGTGGATACGTTGTTGAACGCAACAATTACATAATTGTATGCGCCAGCTTCGGAACCATTTGAACCGGGCGGGTCTACGTCAAGGCTAACAACCTTGAACGGCAAAGTAGCCGTGGTTGCTGCGCTGGTGATGTCCACAAAAGCGCCTGAAATGCCGCTCATAGTGTTTGGCGTACCGTATGAAAACTGCACGTTAGCGCCGATAGCCGCAGTTGTTGCGCCTGTCGAACCCGTCTGAACCAAGAACTTGGCATTCGGATCGTTAACAAAGTAAACTTCGACGGTGTTGCCAGAAGCTACGTCAGCAGCGCCCCAGAAGTTTGACCAAACGGTACGCTTCTGCGAAACTGAAAGATACTTACAACCAGCGAAAACACCAGCAAGGATGCCAGTGCCGGGTGTGTCAGGGAATACTGAACCGTTAGCGTTCTGGAAAATGGGGTCACCGAAATACATAGCAGCGGTATTGTAAGCGCAAAAGCCCACAACCTGCTCGTAAGTCGGAGCAGAACCAGTCCCACTTAACTGTCTAAAACCGAAAGGCGCATTGGTATTGGCCATGACGGGTCTCCTTTTTAGGAAGCCATCATCGCGCACCGGGGCGACTAAGACTGGGTTTTTTGAATCTCCGCACCGGGGGAGATTTCCCATAAATCGTTTATTTTTTGTAGTTTGTCAACAATACAATAAAAAGGGCGGCATATAGCCGCCCAATTTACCCAATTTCCTTACTGCGGAATTGGAATTGAGTCGTATGATTTTCGAATATTGACCAGAGATTGGTCTTTATTTGCCCGCTCAAACTGTCCGCCTTCTGCGGAATTTAGCTGGGCTTCCTTTTGCCTGACCTGATTACGCGCCTTGCGTAATTCAATTGCACGGGCTTCATCAGAAATTTCTAATGGACGCTCCATAAGGACCATACCCTTGCGTTCAATTGTAGGGTGGTTGCCGCTATTTGGCATGTAGGATGGGTGACGCGATGTTGGAACAGTCTCCCAACCAGCGCGGGCCAAAGCCACTTGATAGGCAGGATCTTCAGCGCCCATCAAAAGCTTACGCTTCCATTCATATTCCCAACCCGGTGGGATGTCAGCCTTATTGATGTAAAAGTCATCAGTGCCTTCATCCAAATCGCCAAGGTGATCACGAAGTTCTGCTGCACGGCGCGCAGCACGGGTGCGGGGATCTTCTTCACGCATTGGGGCCCGAATATCTTCACGAATTGTTGGCGTAATGTCTGCATGCGTTGCCTCTGGTGCAACAGCAAGGGGCTCATATGCCTCTTCCAAAGCATGTATATTTACCGCTTCTGCGGCATTTTGGGCTGCTTGATCAAGGGCTTCTTTAACCTTTGGTGGGCGTCCGCGCTTTTTTGGTGCAATAGTTTCCATAATAATACTCCTTAAATTTAATTCATTTTACCTTCTTTTTGAAGGGTAAGCTTGTTGCGGCCATATTCCTCAGGCGTCATACCCATCATGCTGGCTATATCGCGCTCTGCTGCGGTAAGCGTCACACGGTTTGGCCTGCTTCCGCCGCCACCGCCACTGCGCGAAACAGGTGCTGCTGGCGGTGCTGCGCGGCGCTGCGTTGGCTTTGCAGCGTCAGCCATGGCGTCATAATCACGTCTATTATCCTGACTGCGGACGTGGAGAATATCTTCAATTGCGTCAAAATAATCGTCAGAATCCGCAGGAATGTCATCTGCCATCGCCAGATTGTGCGCTGCCAACATCTTTTGATACAGGCGCGGTTCTGTGGCAAATTGCGGATTCCGGCGCACCCAGTCAGCAGATCGTGGCGAAAGCTGCGATGCCAAAGCCTCAACAGGGTCAGAAACATAAGGCGTTGGGGCTGGTTGACGTGGTTGATTTTCCAGCGCCTGCTTACCTTGCTCAAGCTGAAGAAGTTTGGCTGCGTTGGAAGACATCTCCGACTGAATGTCAGCCGCAGTGTCAAAATCACCCATAGACATTGCGTCACGGTAATTTGCCTTTAGGATATTATTGTTCTGAAGGACTGTATCGATGGCATTTGACACCAGATGCAAGCTTGTATCCTGCACCTCACCCTTTGCCTCATACGCCGAATATTCGGCTTCGCTTGCACGGCGCTGGGCTTCCTGACGCGCTTTGCGCTCTTCTTCCAATTGACCCTTTAGGGCCTCAAGGGTGTCATCTACCGGGTCAGAGTTTTTATCCTCTGATTTTTCAACAATAATGTCTTCCGCTGGCTTTGGATCTTCGCTCAGTTCAATTTCAAACTGCTCTTCTGCATTATCTTCAATATTCATTTTAGCTTCCTTACCAGATCATATCGGGATGGGGGACGCTGCCCCGAATGTTTGTATCTTTTAACGCACGGCAAAGCACGTTGTTGACGGTGATTGTCCAGCCGTCTGACGGGCGGTAAACAACCCAATCATGTAGCTTTACATCCATACCCCGGAACCAGTTGCCGTTGGGATCGTCAAAAGCTTCAGAACCCATCTTAACAACAAGTCCGACTTTGCTCTGGTGGCGGTCTTCATCGCGGTGCTGATCCGGCAGGTAAATGCCGCTTTTGGTCTTTTCCGGACGCAAATACACAGCAACAACCACTTCATTGTGGAACACTTTGAACTTTTCAATATCGCCCAATGCTTGAAGAATCAGTTCCTTTGGGTCTTCTTCATGAGTCATATTCATATGTGGCATTTAATTTTTCTCCATATTTATCGTTCAGCAATAATTTTATTGACCTCTTCACGCAGGTCTTCGAACTCGCGAAGGCCAGCGATTCTACCAACTTGGTATTTATAGTCGGAATAATCAACGACTGCATGTGCGTTTGTGATGTTTTCTGAAAGGGAGGTAATGCGCGCCTCAACAAGTTTCAGCAATTCAAATTCAAATAGATTGTTAAAGTTCATCGATATATTCCATAAAATAAAATATTGGGCGACGATCTTTTAACCAACGCCGCCCAAGCTTAACTACTTTTTACGTTTTTGGATCTCCGTCTTTTCCAAACGACCCAGACCGCTTCCAGCACCTGCATCCATGTCCTTATAAGAACGGTAGGTACGTCCACCAGCCTTGCGTGGCATTGGTGCAGGGCCTGCGCCCGGACCGCCTGCTTGCGGCATTGGCATTGGCATTGGCATGGGCATAGGCATAGGAGCGCCAGCCTGTGGTGGAGGCGGCATCTGCACCGGTACACCCTGAGGTGAAGGTGCTTGCTGCATATCAGGGTCCATTTGCGGCTGGCCCTTACCAGTCGCAATTACGATGTTGATATTGGTGCCGCTCTTCTTCTTCTTAGCACGACCACCAGCATTCATTTCAAGGCCAGAAAGGCTACCGCCCTGATACTTGGCAACGCGACCGCTTACCTTTTCTTGTGTCTGCATTTCGCCATCCAGTGAGGTGTAACCGCCATGGGCTTTAGCAGTACGTGCAGATTGCTTAAATGCTTCTGCGGTTGGCGCACCCTTGCTGCCGACCTTGCGCATACGCTCCTTTGAGCCATTTGCGATCCGCTCCTGCTTGGCGTTGATGTTTGCGTACAAACCGCCACCACTCTTCTTGCCTGCGACTGCTGGCGTTGGTGATGCGTTTGCCGGTGCGCCCGGTGCGCCCTTTTTCTTGCCAAACTGGCTGTACGCCAAAGCGCCAAGGCCACCCATGAGTATAGATGGGTTTTTCAAAATCTCATTGCCCGCAACGCCAAGTGCGGCATATTTGCCGACATCCTTCAAAACACCGCCAAGGCTCTTGCCAGTGCGACCGCCCTTATTCAGGCCCTTTGACGAATGCTGGGTGTCGTGCTTCTTGTCCATCTTGGACTTTTCCCACGCTGCCATCGACATGCCGTACTTTTTAGCAAGCTTCTTGTCTTGCGATTCGTCCTTGGCGGAACCTTCCCAAGCCTCGCCGCCATGCTTACGACCGCTGCGCATACCGGCCATAGCTTCCGATACAGACATTGGCTTGCCGCGCATGACGGGCTTTGGCTTAGGCATTGGACGCGCTTCTGCTGAATAATCCATGCCAAGTTCTTTGTTGGTCATGCGGCGACCGGAACTATCTGTTGGGCGCGAAGAAATATCCCTATCTGGCATGCCGCCGGAAGTCCGCACCATGCCAAGATCTTTGTCTGTAGCGCGGTTACCGTATCTGTCGGTTGGGCGCGTGGAAATATCCTCATCCATCGATCCGCCATAAGCTTTCTTTGTAGCCCGACCGCCTGTTTTCAGAGCGCCAACGTGCTTCTTGCCTTCACGGGCTTCGTTTGCATCTTTCAAATTGCGGTTAACCAGTGCGTCAACGGTAAGGTGCTTCTTACCTGCGCGTGGCTTCTTGCCTGCATTCTGCTTGGCATCAGCGCCAGCAACAGCGACAACCTTGCCGCCCTTCTTGTAAGCGCGGCGCGAAACTGGGCGCATGCCCGTCTTGGCCTCAGAATCAAGAACTTGCTCAGGACCGTAGTCAGAAGCGTCAACCTTGCCCGTTTGTGCTGAGGTTAGGCGGTGAATTTTAGCGCGCATTGCACGACGAGCGTTGCGGGACATCTCTGACATACAGTCTCCTGTCTTACCGAATTACCGGCGAATAAAAGCTTCCACAGAATTGTGGCCAAAAAGACATTACCTTTTTTTCATACCCTTGGCAATCATCAACGCACTACGAACTTTACCGCCCTTTTTAAAGCCTTGCTCTTGCTTTTGGCGGCGGTCTTCCATGATGTTATCCAACCATTCCTGCGTAGCATCTTGGAATGGGACTTTAGTCATTAGTGACTGCTGAAACAAAGTTTGGCCAGTAGGTGAGTCGTAATTAATAGCCTTCCCGCTTTTATCTTTTGTTTTCATGGTTTTAAAAAAATCACTAAACATTAGTTTGGCTGGAATTGGGGTGCTTGATCCACCCATATACCCTTCACCCTCAGACGGGATAAGGGCAGGATAAGTTTTATGTTTAAGGTCTGGATTGGTTACAATACGACCAGATGGCTCAACCTGCGAAAAAGCACTGCCAGTTGATAAGCGCGGTGCGCCAAGAAGTTCTGGCGTTGATGCAGAAAAACGGACTTCTCCAATGTCTGGGAACCCAGCTTTCTGCCATCTTGAACTGTCAATCTTTTTAGCAAAAAACGATGCGTGTGTACCGGGTCTGCCAGCAAAAAACTGCTCAGCTTCCTTGGTGTTCATAATACCCGGCCACGCCATAGGGTACTTTTTTGTTGCCGGTAGCGCTTCACGCATCATGTCATCAAAATCATCAATGTGCTTTTGGGCAATTGGTGAGTTGGGTATCATGCGCAAAATAGGCTCATAGGCATGGTGCGATGAATCAACGCTGCCAAGCCCCATGGCAACGTGCGTACCGATTGCAGGCGTACCCTCTGGCGTCTGTGCTGCAATCTTTTTGGCAAGTGTTTTGGCTGCACCAATACGATTACCATAAGCAGCAGGATCACGACCCTGCGCAAACTCTGATCGCATAAAGCCAGCGCCACCCTGCTGTTCGCTGGGGTCAACAAGGCTTGTTTGACCTGTCTTGAGCAAGATTTGGTCAGCGGGTGACAAATCACCCAAGAATGGGAAAATTCGCGAACCACGCCGCTGCATTTCTTCAATGTCGGCCTCTTTGCGCGGAAGCATAAAGCCCTTTTGAACAGTGGTAGATTCCATTTCGCTAAGGGGCTTGCCAAACTTACTCATCTTGACGTTTGCAGCGCCCGGATAAGATGCAAGAACGTCGGAACCCTTAGTCGTAATCTTGCGCGCAAGGGCGTATTGAGCCCGCTTCAAATATTCTTTGAATTTTGCAGGATCAACGCTTGGATCGTTCAACCCGGCCATGCCGATTGTCTGGAATATCTTAGCAACAGGATGGCTAAGGATGCTTTCATCATCACCGTTTTGCGCACCACCCTTTGCAGCATGGTGCATAGCGCGCACAACATCTTCGTGCGTTGTTTCTTCATCGCCAGCCTTATCCCAAACCGCATGGTGAGTAAGGTGCTGGTAATACGGCTTCAAACGGTCAGGAAGGGACAGATCCATGGCGCTCTGGCGCGCTGCAAGGCGGTCAACAGCTTCAACGCCACCTGCACCGCCCTTTTTGGCGATGTACTTGCTGGCTTCTTTTGTTGGACGCCCGGTGTGCAGGATGATCTGGCGCGCATCCAGCGTTGGCTGGTCGCCGCGCCCCATAAGCGATGCAAGGAAACCAGACTTGCTGGGGCCGACACCGCGAATGTGCTGTGTAAACGCCCGCCATTCTTCTGGGGTGCTTGCCATCAAATGACCGGCATGGACAAGTTCAGATACCTGTTTTTCCTTGCCCGGAAGGTTAAGCGCAGCCCATGTCAAGGCATCAGGAATGTCTGTCTGGTGACGGCCAAATGGTGCCATGACTTGAATTGCGTTTTGGATTGCAGTCTGGTGTACCTTACCCTTTTCCGCTGCGTCAAGGTATGCTTGGCCTGCTGGTGTGTGCAACCATTCGCCAAAAGCACCTTCAGGGCGGATCTTACCAGTCATTTCCTCCGGTAGATCAAGGCCAGATGCGCGCAGCTTATCAACGTCTGCGGCCCGACGCTGAATGCTTGACCGGGTAATGGTGTACGCTTTGATCAAGTCGCGTGGCGTGAGGCCACTGCCTCCTGCGCGCTGGGCAATGGTGTCCATAAAGTCGCCAAACTTTTCGACGTGCGAAGGGATTTCCTTCATCCCGCCAAGGCTGTCCTGAACATCTCCAACGGAACGCCAGTTCCAGTCGGATATGTGCTGCGTCGCGGGATCTTGATAACCTTCAACATCGCCACCGCCTGCATAGCCCTCAACCTCACCGCCGTCAGCATAGGCAGCAAAGCCCTTTTTCAAAATGCTTTCGCGCATCTTTGGTGTAATCTCCAAAGTCGGTAGGTCGGTGGTGGTGTCGGACATATTGTTAAGCGCAACAATGTCAGAATATTCTTTGGGGTGCTTGACGGTTGAAACAGAAAATTTGGCGTCAGGATCATGCTGCTTGGCAAGCTTCATCAAGCGCTTAGGCAGCATTTCATCGTAAAATTTCTTCATACCCTCGCCGCCAATTGTGAGATCGACGCCGCTTAACGTGCGCCAATCACGGTACGGAGAGTAAGGAGCGTTACTTCCATCAGAAAAGGCTTTTTGCAAATTGTCATAAAGCGCATTATGCTCTTCTTCTAAACCCATTTTCTTGGCATAAAAATGATTAGAACCACCAATAGTAGCACCCAAATCATCGCTCAAAATGTTTTTTAATTCTTGTTTTTTTTCTTCAGTCCAATCAAAATTTGGCTCTCGCTTTAACCGATCTGCCATGCGCCTCTGCATGTCAGTTTCAACTATCTTTTCTTTAAAACGCTCATACGCATCGTGCGCTTCTTTGATTTTAGCCTGCGCGCCTTCACGGTCAATTCCTTCGCCAGAAAAAATCTTCCCAGCGACCTCCTTGCCCAAAGCATCAACCACATCCTTTTCAGCAAGGTCATCTTGATCGTAAACTTTTGCGCCTTTGTGGTTATAAGCCATGACGTTGTATGTGCCGTCATCGTTCTTTTCGTGGTGGATGTCCTTGATGTGCTTGCTGAGGTTGTAGCGGTCGGCAACAACATCACCCGGCGTCCATGCAAGCTTATCGTGCCCACCTTTGGCGGCTTCCATCATGGCGCGCTTTAGCCCTAGATCAACCCAGTCATCCGTCTTTGTGACGTAAGGACCCGTGGAAACACCCTGAAGCTTTTTGAACATATCCGTAAGTTCAGCATCTTCATCTGCTGTGCGAACAGAATCAGGCATTGAGTTAAGTTGCTGGAACCTATCTTCATCAATGGGACCGCTAAAGCCCTCTTTGCGCCCCTTTTGCCCCCAGTCGCTTTGCAGTTCATCAAGATGCAGAAGGCGCTTGCCCTCAGTGTCCGTGCGGTCTTTCATTAAAAGATGCACCAAAACATTTGGCTCACCGCCAAGATGTATTGGTTCGCCGGGGAACATTATGTCATCACCACCATGCTTAAGCACGATTTCGCGGTAATTTTCACCGCCCGGAAGTATATGTTCTTCATGGTGCGTGTTTCCGGCGCTTGGAATATAATCCTTAGATTCTAGAACGGCTGCTCTGGCTTTGTGGTAATCATCCCGCAAAGCAGCCTTTTCGTCATTCCCCCAACCGGTATTGTCTTGATCTGGGTTTGCTTCATGATGCGCTACCTTGCGCGCCTGTATTTCGCGAAGTTTGTCCCAGTAATCTTTTTCAAGCGCATCAAGCTGCGGATTATTGTCGTAAAACCTTTTCTCTTCAATTGGCGTCCGGTTTTGGTGGAAATGCTCTGCAACCTGTTCGCGGGTAACCTGCGGCTGGTCGGCAAAAGCTTCATCATATCCAGATTCCTGAAATTCGGCTGGCTTTACGCCGCGATTGGTCAGCATGCTGCGGAACTCTTGGGGCGATGCCTTTGCCTGCGGGGAAGCTGCTGCCGTTGCTGCACCATGGCTGTACAAGCCCATATTGTCTGGCGCTGCATAGTCAGTGGGCTGCTCATCATCAAGCATGCCGCCGTCGGCATAGCCCACACGCCCGCCATACTCGCGCACGATGGCATGGCTGTGTACAGGATGCTCACGACCACGAACAAGGATCGACCCTACCTGTGGGCCCAGTTCGACGTTACCACGGGTGGTGGGGCGCAGGCGAGGCTCAGAAGGGGCATCAGGGTAGCGGCTAAGATCAACGCCCTTGGGAAAATGCGCATCCATCACATAATGGTGTTTGCCGCGATGCTCGACAGAGACAATGGTACTGGTGCCTTCATGGCCCTCAGGCGCATCCAACCAGCGCCATCCAGCACGTTGCTTGAACAGATTGGTCTTGACCAGCGCGCTGCCTTTACCGGGCGAACCTGTTTCGTCAGCCGCATCGCGTGAGGCGTGGAAGTATGGCTTGCCGCCTTCGCCAATGCCAATGGATGCCTGCGCGGCGCGGTGCCCCGTAACGTCTTCCTTGTCGGGCATGGATAGATACGCGCCACCCGGACGCTGGTCATCCCACATGCGCTGGGGCTTGGGGAAGACGGACATTGCGTTATCGACTTTGAAATCAGGCGGCGTACCACCGTCAGCCATGTGCGCAGGTTCATGGCCATGATCCAGAACCTCTACATTTTTATTGTCCCAAACAGTGATGTTTTTAGGAACAAGGTGCGGTGGAAAAATATCTGGATCAACATCGATTGCAGGGCCAATAACGGCATCATGCCCATGTGTCTTGGCGTGGTGTACGTCATCGACGTAATAATTGGTTTCTTGAGAGTTAAAAGGGTTATTGACCTTAAGCCGCACCTTTACCGTGCGCGGCTTGCCCCCAAGCTTACGAGCGCGATCTTGGGCATAATCATCAGCGGCAGACTTGTCGGTTGTGAATGTGATGCCGCCGCGAGGCTGCTTCATCCCAAATTCATCAAAATCTTTATTGGTCCCATGATATGCAATTATTTCATGGTTATTGTTTGATGTCCCACCGCCAGTGGCGTACCCCTTTTCCCACCAATCCTCAGGAAGTTCTGGCTGACCTTCGTAGCCCAAGCTGCGCATGACGCGAGATGGCTTGGCGTCAGATGGGAAATACTCGTTTGGCTTTGGGATAATATCTTCGTCGTGCGCGCCTTCCGGAAACACATCGCTACCGGCTGAACTACCCACCATAGCCCTTACCGGAATATGGGTGTAGCCAAGCTGCTTAGCGGCAAGAACACGGTGATTTCCTTCACCAACAATTGAAGTTCGGGAATTCTTACCCGTGCTGATAAGCACCGGTTCACGCAGTCCTTCTTCCTGAATCTCGTTACGAAGCTGCTCCATGCGCTCAGGCGAGTGGCGATATTCATTGCCGCGCCGCTCCATAAGCCAGTCAATTGGCACATATTCCATAACATGCCGGTAATTAGTATTTTTAGGGCTGATGGGAACAAGACGATGCTCACCTTTGTAATTTCCAACAACCTTGATCTTACTATTGTCGCCGTAGACCTCACCGCCAGCAGCATATTGGTGGTCAGGTAAATCAAAAGAAAAAGGATCTTGCGGTTGAAACTGCTCAAATGGATTGTCGGACCGTTGAGCAGGAAGCCTGCCGCCCATAGAAAACTGCTCAGGCGGCATCATTTCTTCTGGATCAGGCTCCCCAATCTGGGGCAAAGGCACACGCGCAAAGTGAGGATCAACCATAGCCGCAATATTTCGTGCGGTCATGATTGCTTTGCGGATAGCCTTTGGGTCGTTCATTCGCCTTCGCCCTCATTAAATTTACGCTCTGACGGTCCAACCAATGGCTCAACAGCTTCAGCCTGCTCCGGATGCATTACAAGGTCACGGGCAAGCTGCAACATGGCAACACGCTCACGGCTCTGACGATCCAAATCGCGGTTCTGATCTTCAACCATACGCTCTTGATGGCGGACGCCAATTTCGCTGCGCTTTGTTTCGGCGTTGATAAGATCCGCTTGTGCGGCGTTGAGCGCTGCCTGACCCATTTCTGGACCTTCTTGCTTTGGCGCAAATGCACCAGACTGGATCTTGGCTTGTGTTTCTGCTGCCCGTGCCTGCGCTTCCATCATCCGCGCATTGGCGGTCATTTCGTCGTTCTTCATTTTTGCCTGAGCCTGCAACAGTTCTGGCGGTGGTGATGCCTGCGCATTTGCCGGTGCCATAAACTGCGACGGGTTCGACCAGCCAATAGCTTGCAATGCAGCAACGTCGATGGCGATAGGATCGTACATCGATGGGTTTGCCTGCTGAAGCTGCTTCAGGGCAGTAATCTTCATGATGCGCTGACCGTGTGACGCTGTGTTGGGGTCTGCCTGAGGCGTCAGGTCGTAGTCATCAAGCGCCTGAATGAATGTTGCCTGATCCCAAGACATAGTTGGCTTGGCGTTGCGCTGCCAAAAGCTTTCTGGGTTTTCGCGGAAGCACTCGCACAACAAACGGAATTCTTCCGCTTGTGCAGCATGGAGGCGTTTGTGAACGGCGTTCATGACCTTGGTGGCCTGTTCGATCATGGCAATGGTGGTGCCCACAGGGGCATCAGCGCGGCCTTCACCAACTTGCATTTCAGACGTGCCGCCAATACGGGCACCTGTTTGCGCCATGTCACTGACAAGCTGCATCAGCGCTTGTGATGGCGGCTGGTAGGGCAGGGGCATAACCGCTTGTGATATTGGCATGCCGCCAGTCTTAATTAACGCGCCGCCGCCGGGAGGAACCCGGAAGATGTTGGTGTTCTGCCGTGCGCCCGTGTCAGCCATTAGGAAGCCGGGGAAGTTGGAATACATACCTGCATCCAGCAATTCGCGCCATGCAGCCGTGATGGCGTTGGTGGTGTTGCCCAAAATGTGCAGGAGGCCAATGTCGTAAAAGCCAAGGCCCGGTACGAACGTGTATTTGACAAAGCTGCTCTTGGCGATTGGCAGGTCTGCTGTGTCTTCGTTAAAGTTGCGGACAATTGACAAGATTTCCTTTGAGGAAACGTCAACGGTCACACGGTATGGGATCTCAAGCCCAGATATTTTGCCTTTGTGCTTATGCTCAAAGCCCTTGATGTCCAGTTCGCAATAGCATTCGTAGATCTCACGGTCGCGATCCAATGGATTGGTGGCATCAGACGAAATACCCTGTTGCTCACGCTCTTCGCGCTGCAATGGATCAAGGCGGCGCATGCTAGGTGTGCCTAAATCAACGTCACGATAGACGCCAAGGATCTGCATACGCTTCACAATTGACGGGCGCATCATGATCCGGTGCGTAATGCGGCGCGCATTGGACAAATCCGTTGCGTCATTGCTTACGATCAGGTCATCTGCGTCCACAGTCTCTGAAACAGGGCGGTTACGCAGCGGGCAGTAGTAAACTTTTTTAAATGACGTGCCGCCAAAGCCCAGCATCAGCAACATACGGTCGGTGTCGGGGTAATATTCCGTCGCCGTCGATGTCAAATAGTGGTTAAGGTCACGCTCAAGCGCGTTTGCAATCTGGTCTTCCTGCAATGACGCATTGTTATCGTCGTTGCGGATCTTAACAGGTCCATCTGTCGGCAAAAGTTCCGACCGGGAGTTGGCTTGGAAGCGCAACACAGCTTCAAGCAGCAATGGGTGGCGTACACGCGACATGCCTTCAACAGGTGCGCCGTCAACGGCCCCTGTAAGGCCCGGTATTTCTATTTTCAGGCCAAGAAGCTTAATTCCCTGCGCCCGTGTCTCGACCCAGTCCTTACGCGACAATAAATCGTCATCAATGCCGCGAAACAGGTCACCAGAAATAGAATTAAGTTCAGCTTCGTCAATTCTATCGACCAGATTGGCAAACCAGTCGCCGTCATCGCCATTTTCAGCCGATTCAAGCGGGTTTCCATCAAGCGAAACAGTTATTGAACCGTCATCATGCTCAATTGAAAGGATATTCCCGTTCTCATCTGTCTCAGGAGTGTCTCCACTCTCATCTGCAAAGTCGATTTGGATTGGTGACGTGTCAATCGCACCCGGCTCATCTGGAGCAGGCTGACGAATATTCATTGGAGCGAGGCCCGGTTGCGTTGCCATCAATCTTCCTTTGCTTCTGCGCTTCTAAGGCATTCCATCTCATCGCAAAAAAGACGCAATCCTTCTTCCGCTGCTGAATTATCATCTTTAGCGTTCAATGTATAGGTGCGCTTGTGGTCAAAAGGCACTTCGCCCCACACTTCTACCTCAAATTGCTTATGACCAAGGTCTTCAACCGTGCAAGATGCGTTAACGCGACCAATATATTTCATAAATCCTCCATTATGCCGGGTACAAAGGAACACTTTGCTTGCCCGGATACACTTTCATGTTCTCAATCTCTTCAATACGCTCCTGCGACCGGGTCAAAAGCCCAATATCACGCAAGTGCCGTATGCTCATAGACACAGTGTCAACCAAATCGTCATGCTTTCCCTTAGGGAATTGGCCAACTTGGGTAATTAACTGCTCTGCCCACACCTTATCAGGCGCATACACCATACCGTCAGCAAATAAATGCTGAACAGAATACAACCGCGACAGCTTGTCCTGACTTTTAGGGTCACAAAGCTGCACAGCAAAGCCTTCGCTGCCATAAAGTCGCCGCAATTCCTGTGATACAGATATACCCGCAGCCTTATTTTCAACCAAAAGCTTGTCTACTTTCAATGACTTGCATGTCTTTGCCACTTTTTCGACAAGATCATGGAATTCAAGGCGCTCCTGCCATGAATGCATCAGCATTAGGCGCGGCGCAGTCTCTGCATAGCCCCGGTCAAAGTACATTGGACGGCCATCTTTATCCAAAATGCGGTTGGCAACGGCTGTGGAATCAGTCGTAAACACGCCCCAGATCGAAATTGCGGAGTAATCGTTGGTGGTTTTGGTTGTGTACGCCGTATCCAGTGACGCAATGATATAATCCATGGGCGGATAGCTTTGCTCTTCCCACAGCTTCCACCATTCGCGCTTGATGACACCGCCACCGGCTGGCTCTGGGCGCTGCTGCAACTGCCCTGCGGACATAAATGGCCCCAGTGAACGCTCCAGACCCAAAACTTCCTTCACCCCAAAGCGGTCAGGCCAAAGCAACTCACCGTCTTCAGTGCGCGGATCTTTCCAGCCAATGTTGGTAACAAACGAGCGGTCAGGTTCATACTTCATGGGCAGGCACAGGTGCGTCCATTCACCCACATCTTTTTCAATAACGTGCCCAGTCAAGTCATTTTCTGCCAGTCTCTGCTGAATAATGACATACGCACCAGTCTTGGAATCATTAAGACGGGTGGACATTGTCCCATCCCACCATTCAATCGTGCTTTCAATGTTGGCATCCGAAAATGCCTCAGATGCAGAGTTAGGGTCATCGACCACAATGATCGACCCACCTTCACCGGTCACCGCCGCACCAACGGATGTAATCAGGCGCTCACCGCCCCGGTCATTGGAAAAGCGGGACTTGGTGTTCTGGTCGGAATTAAGCTTAAAGCGCTCACCCCACATGCTCTGATACCATGGCGATTCAATCAACCGCCGACATTTAACGCTGTCACGCAGCACCAACTGGTTGGCATAGGACGCCATCAGGAACTGTACACCCGGCCCTGACGTAGCGGAAGATTCAGGCTGCGCCCATGTCCACGCAGGGAACGCCACAGACGTAATGGTACTCTTACCCATGCGCGGCGGAATGTTAATGATCAGCCGCTTAATGTCGCCATCAACCACCGCCTGCAAATGCTCCGCCACAGCCTCAATTGGCCATCCGTCTTTCCATGTGCTGGCGTCAATGTACTTCCATGCATTGGTCAAAAAATAATACAGGCTTTCTTCGCAGTCAGCCCGGTCCAGTTCCATCAACTGGCGCTGTATGTCAATCTTCGAAATATCGAAGTCAAGCATCAGTCATGCTCTTCCCGCAAAGAGATAAACTGCTCAATAATGTCAGCGCAGCATTCCTTGGCGTCTTCCCACTGGTCAGCCGTCAAGGTGCTGACCTGCCCTTTCATCACGCGAATTAGGAAATGCGGGTCAACACGCATCTTGGGATCAAACGTCATTGCAACCCACTCTACCGGATCAGGCATCGCTAACTTCCTCATATTCACCGTCAATAATATTGGGCTGGGCCTGCGCATTGGGTGCTGCCAGCCTTAGGGCCGAATTTAATATATCCCGCAACGCCTCACGCTGGTCAGCATCCAGCAAGCGCGGGTCAACAGTCTGCGTCTTCTGGCTAATCTCCAACGCCTTGCCATCTGCGCCTGTCATCTCAATGCGCTTAATGTCCTTGAAGCTGTCGCCACCCAGACGGCTGAGCAAATAGATCCCGGCCTGTACCGTGCCCTTGTGGTTCTCATCGCGGGCAATGTTGTACAGGTTGGTCTTCACGTCATCCATCAAAAGGCTCAGGCCAGTGTCAAGTTCATTACGGTAATGATTGGTCAGGGCCGTGACACTAATCCCCATCACCTTGGCAATGTTCTCATGGTTCATACCAAGGCCAACTGCATGCAATACACCCCGGCGGCTTTTGTCCGTTGGTATATGTTCATTGGGGCTCTTGCGCTTTACATTCCCGCCCGGAAGCAATGCGCGGATCGGGGAGACAGTGTAGCGCTTGTCAATGCCGTCAACGTCGGTTGGCTCACCGTCCTGTATAATAAGGCTTTTAGATTTAGACGCCATCGATATGCTCACTAAATTGAATATGCCCCTATCTAATACGAATCGGGCATTTGAGCAAGTATCGCTATTTTGTAAATATACCCCCCACCTTTTATTTCGCGAAGGGGTACCCCCTTACTGGGGCAGGATTGCTTTTGTGCAGAAAAAACAGTCGGTTAACTACCAAGAGAGGGGAAAGGCAGCTAACCGACTGCTATCAACGACGCAAGGAGCAACCAAACGTGTTCCGTATGTATACAGGGACGTGCGTATGTGTGCAAGTGTGTTTTGGGGTGGGTATGCCGATTGCTCTGCTTGTAACCCCCCATGGTACCTAAACTATAATAAAAAGGGGTGTACCCCCTACCCTTATTTAACAGATATTCTCTACCTGACAATTAGCTGACTGTCCTTTGGACAGACGTCTGTTTGTTTGTTTGCTTGTTGGATGACTGCCCTACGGGCAGGCGCATGTATGCTGACCAGCCTACGGCTGGCGGGCGCGGGCGCGCTGCCGCACCATAGGCACGACAGCACACGGGCGCGGTCAGTCTTCGATGCGCCAACCAAACTGCTTGAGGCGCAGGCTGTGGTGCAGGCGCTGGAACCAGTGGTAGCGCCACAGTGCGCGGCCCTTGGTCAGGCCATCGTACTGCGTCTTGTTGCCGTCAGCATCGATGGCCCATGCGGTGTAGGTCTTCATGACATTACCTCCACCTTGCAGCCACGGCTCTCAAGCATTTCCCTAGCATCGCGCACGGTAGCAAAGCACCACGTCAGCCCCCACTCCTTGCCATCGCGGAACTCTGGTATGTCGAGGTCGCGCACGTCGAACTCCCATGTCGCCCCGCACGGCCATGTGATCAGGTACTGGCGGTACTTGCGCTTTGGCTTGGGGCGTGTGATGCAGAAGATGTCATCCGCGAAGTTGGCAATGGTGTCGCTCATGCTGCCATGTCCACTTCATACAAGTGGTCAGCGGTCTGACCTTGCCGGAAGTAGTTGGGCTCAGATCCCTCGCGCTCGATGCGCACATAGCGGTCAAGGTGGTCTGCCTTGCTGGTGCGCAGCGCGTAGTTCCGTGCGTCTATGAACCAGCGGAAGGCGGCGCGTTCGCGCCACTCCCCTTGGAAGCCAGCGTCCTGCTGGCTTACGATGTAGTGCAGGGTGCTCATGCTGCGATCTCCCCGCTGGTGTAGACGGTGATGTTGACACCCTCTTCCGGCCAGCGGTAGTCGCTGGTGCGGTATGTGCTGTTGAGCAGCTTGCTCAGTGCGCGGGCTGCATAGCCAGCTTCGACGGCGGTAAAGAACTTAGCTACCGTGGCCCATTCGTGGGTGATGGTGCATCTTGCTTCGACTTCTACGTTCATGTCATTTGCTCCTTGTTGACACCCAATCACTAGGGCAAGCTGCCCAGTATGTAAATAGGGAAATATCGATCAATAGCATTTTATTAATCGAATTTTTGCATAAATAAATGTCGATTGTTGTTGACCATGTGGGCGAACCGCCCTACTGATAATGCAGCAACCAAGCAAAGGAACCAGTCACATGAATACCACCGACCTCACTATCACCCGTGTAAGCGAAGACACCGGCCCCGACAGCTTCATCGTTAAGGGGAAGCTTGGCAGCGCCTACGTCGAGCGAGGCGACAACGGCCTCTGGTACATCAACCAGCGCATAGGTGGCGACAGCCGCGAGACGCGCACCAACAGGGATGACGCGATGCTGTGGGCCATAACGCTATGCTCCACCGTCTTTGTAAAGGGGAAGGCAGCATGATACACGCAACCATCATCAAGAGCGGCTATGAGCCATTCTACTTCAAGCCCCTGCCGGATCAGCGCGAAACCATCCAAGCGGATGACAAGGCCAGCCTGTTCGCGCTGTTCTTCCGCGAGTACGCCAACCGGTACAAGTACTGCAATAGCGTCAGCTACAAGCTTGCAGATCCTGACCTGCATGAAGGCTATGCCGACTGGCTCAGTGACATCAACAACTATGCCGACAACGGCGGAGACATGTCATGACCGACATATTTAAAGTGGTTCGTGACCTGATCGATAGCCGCTTCAACGTCCTGTCCGGCAATGCCGTCAACGATGGTGGCGAGTTGTATGGTGATAGCGTCGAAAGCCTTAAGGCCCTTGATGCACTTGAGCCCTCGCTGCTCGAACTGATCGACGTGTGCTTGGCAAACGGCATCATGTGCAAGGCCCTTGGTGAAGTCATTGAATTGGTCAACGGCGCGCCTGAAGTGGACTGGATCGAATGATCGCAGCGCACATCGCATCCACCCTGTTCTTTGTGGGCGTTCTGTCACTGAGCGTTGCCGCCATTGTGCGGACGCTCAGGGGCAATAATCGCTAATCGCCCCACCCACTTAATCACCACCCATTAATCGATATTATACACGCTAAATATCAAATAGCGGTTTACAGATAGGGCATAATGCCCTACGTGTTTCTAACAGCAACCAAATACGATCTTATAAGGAATTATATATGGCTATTAAGTTTGACATTTATCAGGACGTCACCGACCGCATCGTCACAGCGCTTGAAACCGGCGCGGCCCCTTGGCTGAAGCCATGGGCAGATGGCAAGTGCGGTGGCAGCGGCCCACACAACGCAGCATCCGGTCGCGCATATAACGGCATTAATTGGCTGGTCCTGTCCTGCTCTGCTTATGCCGCTGACGGCTGGCTGACATACAAGCAGGCAGCGGAACTTGGCGGTCAGGTCCGTAAGGGCGAAAAGGGCACGTCCATCGTGTTCTGGTCATTCCCCAAGATCCAACAGGATGACGGCACCATGAAGGTCGTACCGTTCGCTAAGGGCTTCACCGTTTTTAACGTGCAGCAAGTCGATGGGCTTGATCCTGCCAAGCTTAAAGGCATGGAACCGGTTGTCGCTGGCGACACATCGATCAACGCACTTGCAGCCCGTGTTGGCGCAGACGTTCAGCATGGCGGAGCGAAAGCTTACTACACGCCACAGGCAGACTTTATCGGCATGCCAACCGCTGATAGCTTCAGCAGCCCAGAGGCATACGCCGCGACCCTTGCACATGAATTGGTGCATTGGACCGGACACAAGTCACGCTGCGACCGTCAGTTTGGCAAGCGCTTTGGCGATGACGCTTATGCGTTCGAAGAACTGGTCGCAGAGATCGGCAGCGCCTTTGTCTGCGCACAGATGGGCATCCCGTTGGAGGGCTTACAGCACACCAACTATCTGGCATCGTGGCTGAAGGTCCTGAAGGCAGACAAGCGGGCGATCTTTACTGCATCATCGCAGGCAAAGCGTTCATCGGAATTCTTGATCAATCAGGAGGAAATAATCGAAAATATCGCTGCATAATATCATTTGGTGTTTGACATACTAGGGCGACATGCCCTAGTAAAATCAAGCGGCAGCAAATTACCAACCGCACAAAATTTTATTTTATTTTATTTTATTGGAGATTTGAGATGGCTACACTTTTTTCACGCGCACATAACCTGTGCAACATCGACCAGCTTGGCGAGATCAAAGCACAGATTGCTGACCTGACATCTGTCGCTGACAAGCTTGCAGCGGAGATCAAGGATCTTGGCGCAGGCAGTCACGATGGCGACCTGTTCACGGCAACCGTCTGCAAGGTCGATGACCGTTATTCGACTGACCCCAAGGCGGTCGAAAAGAAACTGCGCGAGATGCTGGGCGAAAAGGCTTTCGCATCATTCGCAAAAGCAAACCAGAAAAAGACATCTGGCTATACATCCCTGAAGCTTGCGGCAAGAAAGGCTTAACCATGACAGCAAGATACAAAGCAGAGCCTCGCAAAGGGTATTGGATTTTAATTGACACCTATACGGGCGAAATAGCTAGCGGCCCTACCACCAGAACAAATGCATACAGCGAGGCATGTTATATGAATCGTATGTACGCCGAAGCATTAGCAGAAAAGGAAATAGCACAATGACTAAGCAATACGCAAAGATCACCATTGAATATATGGATTACCTGATCGACATATCAGAGGCACAAGCGTTCCTAAGAATTATGAGCAAAGCAGAGCGCCTCGCGACAAAGCACGACAAGCATAAGGACGAATATGTCGTTATGCGTGATGGCGGCGCAAATGTTAATGTGTCGTTGCCGACAAAGGCAGAGGTAGACGCCCCTGTCTATGACCGAAGCGAGATGGATTAACCCATGCATGTCGTATTAATCTTTGCCGCCTTCCTGCTCCTGATCGGGCTGGTGGGCGGCAACGACACTGACACCGACTGGTGGGATTAATGACCAAAGACGAATATCGCGCCACGCTTGAACGCATGGGGCTCCGTCAGGTGGACGTGTCATGGATAACCGGCGTCACGCACCGCCACGGTCGAAAGTGGGCCAATGGCACTACCCCAATACCCCAGTCTGTTTCCCTTTTACTGACGGCCCTTGAGGAAGGCCGCATTACCCCACGGTGGCTAAAGAAAAAGATCCCGTTGCCACCGCCCTATGCTTCAGGTGACCGTGCCTAAAACGGGATCTCATCGTCTAGGGCGTCCTTACTGGTATCAATATCATTAAGGGCGTCCCCGACACTTCTACGCACCTTGACTATCTCCGCATCCGGAAACGCAGCCTTAGCGGCTCCCAGCAGCCCCTGCGCGTCAAGCAACACCGCGATCTCATCCAACGTATACAGGCAGACGTTCTGACGCCCTTTGCGATAGTCAACGGCATCATCCAACGTCCTGACGATCACATGCACTGTGCCTGACACCCCAACAACGTCCCATGCGTCCACAGGGAAGCGTTCTAAGCCCATTTCATCCGCTGCCCTATCCAAGGTAGCCCAGCCAGTCAGCATGCGCTTACAATGCATCCTAAGGTCTTCCAGACCCCCATGGTAAATAGCTTGGTTGGTCAGATACCTCTGCCGATCAAACTTATCCCTTAATTCTGGGCCAACCATCAACCGCAACCGGCCAGATCCCCATTTCTTTTCCATACGCTCAACGCACAGCGTCACCTCATCCACCCATGCCTGTCCTGTGACATACATGGCGTAGGTAGCTTGCCATGGTGCGCTGTCACGCCTGCGCTCTTTAGGCAGGATCGTGCGCCATTCATTTTCTTGGCGGTACTTCTTTGTTCCGGCCTTGGCCATAATATCATCCCTTATGTAAAAGTTTCCAACGCCTACCCCTTGTGTAAATCACAGGCGTACCGGCCTCTGGCTTAAGGGTAATCTTGCCATCGACATATGCAGCAACCCTGTCCATCACCCATGCCATCATCTTTGGATGATTTTCATTTAGCAATTGGACATCCACCTTCGGCGCTGCCTTTCCATCAAACACGCCAATCTCAAAAGAATTCTTTTTGGCCGGTTGATCCAGATGCAATCTCAAATTAATCCAGCCGTCCTTGCATTTGTCCGGACATATGACCAAATGCCAATTTGCACGTTTGGCCAGCAGCAAGTGCTGTTTCGTCCGCAAATAATTCCGTCTGCCGTATCGCATTCCAATCTCACCAACATCCGGTATTCGTCTTGCCATGTCATTGCTCCTTTCATTTCATTTAACCTGTTTCCCATATCGTCAGCGGATGCATTGACCACGACCAACGGGAGAGCGGATGGGAGCCACAGGCGACCTTCCGCGCTGGGCGAAGCTTCCGCATATGTTCAACAACCCTAAAACCCGCAGCCCATAAGGGTGGATGGCGATTACGCCCACCCTCTGTATACGTTTAGTATCAGGGTACTTCCGCCAATTTACTTCCGCCTACCTCCGCCTAGAGAAAGCTGGAAAGGCGGAAGTAACTACACGTTGCTTTGGTTTACCTCCGCCAACTTACCTCCGCCACTTACCTCCGCCTACCTCCGCCTAGGGAATCCTTGGAAAGCGGAAGTAAGCGGAAGTAGATTTATGCTTACCTCCGCCATTTGGCGGAAGTAGATTTTGCTTACCTCCGCCAACTTTATGATGGCTTATTGATGGTTGCGCGGATCAATTTAGGGGTCTTCTTTTTGTATATGGCCAACCCCTGCTCTTCCAATTTGGTGATGATCACGGCAGCTTCCTTGAAGGTAAAATCGCCTGCCTGCATCAATGCGACAACTGCTTTTATTTGCATGGTGATTGCTCCAATACCGCCTCAGTCATCTGCCAATATCTCCGGCGCTGGCTGCAAGCCCTCCATGAACTTGGCCCAGACTGCCAAAGCGCCTGTAATAAATGGGCCGTCATCCTGCTCACCGGAACGGATCTGGCGGATGAATTCCGCATTGCCGTGTTTCGTCTGCACATGATCCGCGACCACGTTTCTAAGTTCTATCAATGTCATTTTCTTATTTCCTTTATTTCCAGCCCACGGGCTTTCAGTGCTGCGTTAAGAGGATCCATGCCTACAGTGTTGCCTGTGGCTTCTATCCATGCCTCCACCAGCGCCCTTTGTTCAATGTCAGTCACACTGCTTTGCTCTAGTGTTTTTCTTATGACGGCATTGGTGTAATCCTCTACGGCCTTTTCTGCCTGTGCATCTGCTTCAGATACAGGGATTGCGCCATCATATGGGGTGATGCGGAAGTTGCCAACTTGCGCGTATATGTCGATAATCTTTTCAACCAATTTGTTCATTTGCATAGCAGATGCCCCAATTCCCGGATGGCCCACTGGATGCCTTGGATCTCGACACCCATGTCATGCAGGCCGTGAGCGTCCTTGGCATGCAAGAACACCTCCGACATTTCCCAGCATACGGCTTCGCGCTTGCGCAGCGCTTCGATACGTTCTTTGATCATGCTACCTCATCCTTTTGATTGACAAACCGGTCATCCGTCTTCCCCGATATATTCCAAAACCCACTTCAACGCCTTGATGTCTTTCTTGTATTGCTTGGCATCATCAGGGTGAACGTAACCATATGCTAAGTTGTGCTGCACCGTTTCCAATGTATCCTTTAGCCATGCGCGGACAATGCCATCTAGCTGGTTTATATCTATATCAATTATCATTGGCTTTGCCCCTTTAGATAGTCGGCGCGTTTTACGCCGTCTGCCGTTTGACGTTCGCCATAACTTAGCAGCCATTCAGCTACAGCAGCGCGTTCGATCTCCATGCCCTTGCGGATGCCTTGCTCGACAAGGCGCATCCAGATGGTATGGTCCCAGCCACCAGACGCATAAATTTGCGCGTCACTGTTGTCTTGCTTGCTGGACTGCTCGACGCAGATGGCGCGGGCAGCTTTGGTAATTTGTTCGTCAGTCATTTACTTGCTCCTTATCTAATGCGCGTCACGGTTGTAATGCGCGTCTTCCTATCTAACTTGCACCGGTAGCAGCGATCATGCCTGATGCCGCACTGGCTGGTGTTACGGGAAATCCTGCGTGTGTCCGCAGGCGTTGGGGCTGGGAAAGTCTTTGACTCACCAACCGCCATTTCAATCAAGCCGTATGTCGATGTCCTTCCAAAAGTCATAAAATCATCCTTAATCATTGTACCAATTTGCGTTTGCTGGTGGTCCGCTTTCATCATAAAGATTGCGCAGCACCTTCAGCCCACGGGTTTTTGTTTTATAGTCTGCCGTGCTGACCTCAATAACCTCATTGATCAGCCACGCTTCAACCATCTTTTCAACCGTTTCAGGCGGAATGCCCCAGCGGCTTGCAATCAATGTGACGGCATATCGACCATCGCGCTTTGCATGGTAATGGTTCGACCATGGGCGCTTAGATGTCCATGCCTCCTGCATGGCGTACAGGATTTCCTGACATACAGACTTTGCAGGCCAATCATCTTTGGAATCTTCCCCCGCGCTATCGTTGGTCGGCTCAGCGTACAGGCTGGTGGAACCCTTGATGTCGCCAAGTTCGACCTTCTTTAGGCGGAAGTTTTGCTTCCAGCCATCCGGTGCAGACTTAATCTTCTTTGCCAGCATCTCACCGATCTCAGCGCCCTCTTCGCGGGTAATCGACAGTAGCGCGTCACCAGCCCCGTCAAAGACCGTGGAGCCCCGTAGGTTGCCATTACGGCTTGTGTGGTGGTAACCAGCCACAGTCGATCCAAAGACCTCCCTGACGCGATCACAGGCGGATATAAACAGCGTCATATCCTTTTGCAGGTTTTCGTCTGCTCCGGGAAGTACACGGCTAACCGTATCGACCATGATCATGACCGGAGGCTCACCAAGCTGGTTGGTGATGTCCAGTACGGTACGCAAAAGCTTATCGACATCTGCCTCAGCCATAAAGTTAATGGTTTGGCGGATTAGATAAAACGGGATGTCATCAACGCTGATGCCCGTTTCCTTTTCCCATGCCATGATACGGAATTTAAGATCCGCAACACCTTCGCTTGACAAAAGCACAACAGGGCCATGCTTGTTGATCTTGCGCCCCCACCACTCATCCAAGCCAGCGGCAATGGACAGACCCATGCCAAGGCCAATGAACGTTTTGCCGCAGCCCGGAGGCCCGTAGACAAACATCAGGGAATTTTCGATCACAATGCCTTCGATCAAATACTTTGGATCTGGCAATGCCTTGATGTCCTTGACGCTCAACCTTTCATAAATGTCGATGTCAGCCTGCGTTAAGGTGTGCAACCCATCGCCACCGTCACCGGTCTGTTCATGAAAAGCCGTATCGGGCTTTTTTTCTGGTGCGGAGACAGCCGCCGCTTCCTTTACGCGACCATCCCACTGGCCCATGGCAGTCTGCCATTTCTGCAAGAACAGGGTCGCACCCCGCCCTTCGCGCTCCAGCAAGATGTGATTAGATGTTCCCGGCTCAAACAGCCTGCTCTTGACGTTCTGGTCGTACTTTGTAAACGCCTCGCGCATTTCCTGCATTGACTGCCCATCGCTAATAAACGGGCAGTCACGGTACAATTGCACGACCCGCGCCCATATCAGGCGCGTCATATAATCTTCGCGACCATCCACGATCTGACCAAAGGCATCTGTCGCTGTCGCAGGGCTGTCTGTACGCTCACCGCGCTCGACCTTGGTGTATTGCGCCAACAGATCGTCAATGGCTTCAATAAGCCACATGGGGGCCTCAGGGATGGCAATGGTCCAAGGTTCAAAGCCCTTGATCCATTCATAATCCTTACCGCTTTCGTGTTGGCTGGGCGGAAGCATGGCAAAGCCACCCTGTCCCCTTATGTCCACGCCCATGCTTGTCTTGTTGGTAGGCGACACCCAGCCGTCAGGGGCCTTGAACAGCAATTGCAGGCCACCGCCACCCGTGCGCTGCGTTGGCGCATTGATTGACATGCCATGATTGTGGTCATCTATCAGGTCATCCAACCACACCTTGGCTTTGGGATGGTTGTGCATGTCGATGTCGAGGACAAAAATGCCGCCGGATGCATCGCCTGTGATGATGCCCATGTTTGGGCGAGAGCGGAATTCACCGTTTGCGCCAAACCAATTGTTAAACGTGTCATCGTCTGCAATGTGATCTTCGTAATCACGCCACTTGATGACGGGACGCTTCCATGCCTTATCTTCGCGAGGCATCTTGGCCGGTACGACCTGAATGCCTAATTTGCGGTACATTTTGGCATAGTCAGCAGGACCTGCAAAATCGTAATCGAATTGAATATTTTCCACTATCAGCCCCTGATCTATGTGTAATTAAAGCGTTTTCGCTCCGTAATAAGCTATGAGGGTAGCGTCAGATCGACCATCGTCTTTCTTGCGCTGGAACAGATCGACCTGCGCAGGAAAAAGCTGCATTGCTCTTTCACGGCTTCCGTCTTTACCTGCGCGTTGATTGACAGCCTTCTGCCACGCCTGAGGCGTTACAAGCGTTGTCGGAATATCATATGCAGCAAGGATGCCCTCGACAATCCCCAATGATCGACCAAAGCTGAAAACAGATGTCACGCCCTGTCCGGTCATTGCATTGACGCGCTCCAAATAAGCTGCACTGATCTTCCTGCCCGCGATGTGGTTGGCCAGCGCTTGCGCACTGACCTCCCGTTTCTTCTTGCCATTGCGCATAAGTTCCAGCACCGGCATGTCGATTACCTCGACAGCCTGTTCGACCGTATCGTAGAACGCCAGCGCCCCACTAAGGCCGGGATCTATGCCAAGGATAATCACAAGCCCTTATCTCTTTCTTTCATCACTGCATCAGCATATGCATATGCCATGCATGCATATTGATGAGGCTGGTAATCTACATCAACGTGAGGTTCGCTCATAAATTCTGCCAACATGCCATTTAACGCCATGCCAGCAAACCAGTCGCGAAGTTCCATTCCGGGCCTTGGGCCTGTGTTATACAGGGACGGGTAAGCGTATTTATCTTTCATAATCATTTCCTTTTATTGAATTGTTTCGGTTAAAGCCTCTGCGGCCATGCCATCGTAAATAGCGGCAACGGTATCGCTGACGTTCTGGCGGATTGAATTCAAAACTAAATCAACAACATCATCATCACAGATCCCGCAGGCTATGCCGGACGCAAGAAAATTGGTCATAAGCATGGCAGCTATGCCAAGCCCATCACCGGGATTTTGCGTAACCTCCAACACAAACTTTTGGACCTTGTCAGCGGCTAACATGAGCCCCTGTTCGTCCATTGGCACTATAACGTCTTTCATAATTATTCCCTTAACCTTAAAAAATTTCGTTTAACCGCATAATGTTTGATGCGATCTCTTTATGATCACCGGCCAAGGCAGCAGCCTCACGCACCATTATCGGTGCGACTACCGCCAAAGCCCGTCTGGCTGCGAAACGGCAAAGGGCTATCTCCCTGCTTGAACCACCATCTGAAAAGGCAGCAGGGTTGATAGCCTTCGCCATCGCGGTCACCAAATCTTCGACCGTTTCTATGTGGTCGGTCGAAATGACAGTCATCCTAGATTTTTTAAGGCAAGTATTTGGACCTTATTTTGGTCGCGATCCGTATGGCACGATATAGCCCCATGACCAAAATGGTTGACGGAATACGATGAGATGTCGCGAGAAATCACACGGGCATCATAAGACTTGCAGTCAATAACCTTCGCGGCCCCAGCATTCATGTTTTCCAAAAATGGCAAAAAGAAACTGCGTACTTCACCACGGGGATATTTAGGCAGTTTTGTAATTTTGGGCGCGGGCTTTGGTGGCTTAACCTCAAGTTCACCATACTCTTCGCCATCTGGCGTAATGACCTTGAATTGCGTACCCAGCAGGGCGAGTATATCAACAGCTTGCTTCAACTTCTTTTCTTGAACTTCTAACATTTCTTTGCTCCTTTAAATAAAATTATTAACCTTCTTCAAATCCCTTTGGCCTGAACCCTGTCAGCAGGGCTTCCACCGCAACTGACGTTGGTCCCGGCACGGGGCACTCTCCGCTTTCATAGCGCCTGATTGTGCGATCTGAACCTATCCCCATCCGCAAAGCCTTAGCCAGTTGAGGGGTTGTCATGTTCAGCGCACCACGCGCCATTGCGAATTCTTCTTTGGTCTGCTTCATTGTAACTCCAATTGCTCGATAGGTATCGGCACGTCAATTAGGGCGAGGCGTCCTTAGATGTCAAGCGGCCTTTTTACCCATGCGGGCATCGACTTCATGACGCAGCATATGCGGTTGCCAATTCCAAACCCTGCAAGCATCACCATATTCACGGCACAGGGCCTTAATTTCATTCTCAATTTCTCGCTTTTCTTTTGCTATTTTATCTGCGCGCTTAAATGCCCGCTGCGATCTCTTAATAATTTCATACACTTGATTATTATTCATAATTAATCTCCACTGATTAAATTTGCATTTAGCCCGTCTAGGTACGGGCGCACTGCCCGCAATGTCAACATTATTTTTTGGGTTGACGTAATTATTTCGCGGGCGTACTGTCCTGCATATCGATTTATTACCTACCTATGGAGATTTTATGCAGACGCATTCAAAAATGCAGGAATATATATTTTACCGCATCGCACAGCAGTTTTCTTTTGCAGATCCTGAGGGCTTGCTTTCCGCGCCACAGGAGGTAACAAATGACCTGCAATCGGCGGTTTCATCGCTGCGGATTGTTGACCGCAATGGCCAATCATATCGTATCACTATTGAGGAAGATTAATGAGCAATCCGTTTGAAGTGCATAATATTCAGCATCTGTCACCATCGACATGCAACCTGTTCACGTCATCATTAGCCACCTTCGTCATGAACAAGTGCCTAAAGAAAACATCGTCTGTTGGCCCTGCCGCTTATCGCGGTACGGCTGTTGAAGATGGTGTTGCCCACGGGCTCTTTAACCTTGATGCGTCATTGGCTGACTGTTCCAAAATTGCATTGGACAAGTTTAACACGCTGGCATCTTTTATCAGCGGCGACAAGGTCGATAAGGAACGCAAGGCAATACCAGACATGGTGGAGATGGGCTTGCGCGAATTGCGCGGTTACGGCACACCTTCATCTGCACAAGGCAGTGTTAGCCTCGACATTGAGGGCCTGCTTGTGCCTATGATCGGTTATTATGACTTTGAATGGGAGCAGCATGGCATGCTGACCGACCTAAAGACCACCCACGCGCTGCCAAGCAAGATCAGCCAGCCACATGCCCGTCAGGTGGCCCTGTATCGTGCTGCAAGGGGTGACAACCTGTCTGCGCGGGTAACATATATAACAGCCAAGAAACACGCCACATACGCCCTAGAAAACGCCCGTGAACACGTTGAGGCGCTTGGCAAGATAGGGATGACCATACAGCGCTTCTTGGCGCTCAGCGATGATCCTATGGAATTGGCATCGTTTATCGTTCCGGATACGGACACTTTCTATTTCAATGACCCAGTTTCGCGCCAGCAGGCGTTTGAGATCTGGGGCATATAACCAGTTTCCGCACAATGCGGGGAAGCAAGGTGCTGGCTAGACAGCACCATAAAAGGAAAATGTAAAATGGCATTTGGTTTTAATTACGAATCTACTGGCGGCGAAATCATCCCTATCGTCAAGTTTGACGCACGGGCAGGCCGCTTCTTCCGCATCGACCGCACGGACGGTGTCAACAATCCCGTGGACATCACCGGATCTTTCAAAGCCGTCATGGACTTTGAAAACATCGAAGTGGGTTTCATTCATTTCCCAGCCGGTGCAGCGCCTGAATTCCGGGTTGCGCCAATTGGTCAACCTATGCCTGAAAAGCCAAACGGTAATTTCAAGCAGGGCATCCGCATGATGCTGAAGCTGGGCAAGGATTCCGGTGGAGATGTGCGTGAGATTGCTTCCACGGCCAAGGCCATGCTGGGCGCTTTCGACACTTGCCACACAGAATATTTGGCCGGTGTTAAGGTAAACGCAGGTAAGCTTCCTGTTGTCGAACTTGAAACCGTAATCCCTATCGTTACGCAAGGACGCAACGATAAGGGTGAAGCCGTAAAGACAACCAACTATGCTCCGGTCTTTAAGATTGTAAGCTGGGTTGACCGTCCTGCTGATCTTGTGTTCAGCCCTAAGAATGGTGGTGGCGTTTCCCCTGCGCCTATGCAAGCAGCCCCTGCATTACCTCCTTCGACTGGCTCGACACAGGTTTCAGCCCCTGCCGCCGTACCATCGTCGGATGACGATTTCGGCTAATGGACAAGGGGGTGGGCGGGGTGCTATATCCCGCCCATCTTTTTGAAGGTATTATTATGAGATTTCAGATCACAATGAACATGCCATCGCGCAGTGGTAATTCAGTCCACCAGATTATTGGTGAGCATTCGGCACAAAGCTTGGAAGAATTGACCCGCGAATTGAGCGATTCCGATTTTATCATTGTCGATGAGATCTACAAGGACAACGAAGCCGTCAGGGGATCGGGCAACTTTTACAGTGTTGGTAAAATTGCTTTAAACCCCCTGTTTATTGGCAAGGTTAAGGTTCTTCAGTCATGACATCACTTAAAGATTATATGTGCGAACACGGCATTAGCCTCGCCAGATTATGCTCATCATGTGATGGAGCAATGCACAGGGTAGGTTATTCCAAATCTGACATGGTAAACCAACCGGCGCATTATAAGGTGGGGGGCATTGAAGCTATTGACTACATTCAGGCCAAGCTAACCGGCGAAGAGTTTTCCGGATACTGCAAAGGCAATGCCCTAAAATACATCAGCCGCGCCAATCATAAGGAAGACGCGAACGAAGATTTGCGCAAAGCGATTTGGTATTTGGAACGGGCCGTCAGTCTATAATATTCAACATTTCAGTTGTCACCATTACACGGCCAACAGCACCGTACTTTTTATGGTAGGTAATGGCCCAAGCTGCTCGATCAGCAATCCATCCGCCACGCGCTGCATAAGCATCTCTGGCACTAAGTGTAGGGTGTTGTATAATTGTCACACCATTATATTCTTTTTCATCACGATGATGTCGGTGCCCGCACGAAATTTCACGATGCTTAGTCCGGCCCCATGCTTCAGGGAATTGAGCGGCAAATAGAAGCGGTAGGCTTTCGTTCTTGACCTTGTGCCCGTGGTGAACGCCCAGCATCGTGCTACCCCATTCAAACACATAGAATGGCAAAACGCTGTCATTGACAGTCACGCGAGGTTCTTCTTCGTAATGCACCGCGAACAGGTCGGCCAGCCATCCGGCGCTCTCCTCGTCGTGATTGCCTTCAGCTATAATTAGATACACTTCCTGATGGCGCTGCAAACATATCGCCATCAGTGAGCGGATGATGCGGATTGCGGCACGGCGGATTTTTGGGAAACGGCTGTCTGCGTCCAACACATGTTTAGAGGCTGGCGTCACAGGCGTCTTGCCGTCAGTGTGCAGGAAGTCACCTTGGATATTGAGCACTGCTGTGTGTGCGTTGGGGCTTTGATTGACCATCTGTACCAGCGCAGCAATGATGGTTTTTTCTGCGATGGATATGTTCCAATCGCTCCCGCCTTCTTTATGCCATGCCAGCATCCCAAGATGGTAATCGGTAAACGTGTATAGGTTGCACAGATGCTCCTCAGAAGCCTCTGGAGCAACGATAACGCTTGCTGGGTCTATCTGATCCTTAAAGCCAGCAACTGTCTCACGCATCGCTTCCACGAGCGCCTCATGCGTTAATGATGCCTTTACCCATTGACCAGATGGTTTGCCTTCAGAATTATAGTATGTTGACACGCCCTTGGTGACATAGCCCTGCGGCACTGGCCGGGTGAAATCATGCTCTGGCGCGTACCCGTGCATTGCAGCTTTCTTCCTAACTGCGATATGAGCGTCACTGGCTGCGCCGTGGTTAATGCCTAATGCAATTGATGCGGCCTTGGCACTGCCATGTAGGTTTATTGCCTCAAGCACTTCACGCTGTCGGGGCGTGGCGTATGCAAACAAGCCCTCGTCTATTTTTAGGGAAGCAGTCATTATTTGCCTTTCGGACAATCATCCTCGCATAAGCAAATAAATACGCTATTATGGAGCTCGACTTCTGCTACCGTCTCAGGCGTGTCTTGCTTTGCGTCATAGGTGATAGGTTTCGCAATAGCGCAATAGCTATTTACGGGAACGGTCGAAACGGTCGCGCAGCCGCTCAGTGCGCTCAGGATCAGGGATGCTGACAGCAGCCTCGCCCAACTCAATTTGCCTATTGATGGCATCGTTTTGCTCCTTGATAGTTTCCTGACGCCCCTGCCGCTTCCAACGATATTCCCCCCAAGCACCCAACAGCTTGTTCAGAACACCCAGCAAGAGCGTCAGGAACTTCATTATTCAGCTACATCTGCGGGTGATTCAGACAGCAACATAGCAGCTAGTCCAGCCAAGCCAGCTAGTGCAGTAGATACCGTTGCCCATTCTGCATCAGACAGGCCAAGGGCCAGAGCAACGCCAGCAAGACCGGCATATGTGCTAGGCTCTTTTAAACGGCCAACTAACCAAGATACAATCTTCATTTCATTTCTCCTTTGGATAAAAGGCCCAAGGCAATTCCCAATGCGGGCCGTCCTTGAACTGACGCCAATCACCACCCCACTGGAGCGGTATTTTCTCTTCTGCCGCAGCAGCTTTCACAACTTTAGCTAATCGATTGTATAGCGGCCAGTCCCACGATATTTCGCCGCCAATCATAGGTGCCAGATCGACTGCATGGCCTGTCAGGTGGCGTGAGTTCATGGTCTTTGTGGCCTTCTGCGCAAAAAGCTGCTTCTGCCGCTCAACCGTGCGCAATCCTTCCAAGACGGTAAAGTCAAGGTCGGATATTGAGGCGGCGGTCTTGACGATGCGCACAAGGTCAGGGTGGACGCCCTCAAGGCGTGTTAATGATCGTGGGCCAAGTATAATGCTCATGTCAGTTCATCTTCAAAATAATGCCGATAAGCAGCATGATGATTGCGCCAGCAACTGTAATGCTAACATTTTCAAGCCGTTTAATGCGCAGTATGGTTTCTGTCCAGCGTTCAGCGCAGACGGCTTCATGCGTAGTCAAGCGCAAATTTATCTCATCATCAACCATCTGTCTTCCTTAAAATTATCAAGTCTGCCGCCCTCGTTAAGTGGTCGGTCTGGTTGCGGGTTACACTGGGCTTAAACTGGAGCGGCATTACGGATATTACCTATGTCAAGACTGTTGGTATACGCACGCCATTGGTTGTACCAAATAGCGTAGGAGCGGGACTAACCGAAATCGTATATGATGTTTCGTTATTTGGTGTGCTATAAGTTCCGGTGCCAGCACTTCCGACTAGTGTACCGTTGACGGTCAGCGTATTAAAGAACCCAGCAGTTCTTTGGTCGCCATCAAAGTACACAACATATTGAATTGCCTGACCGGGGGCATTTATAGCAAGAGAGAAAATAGCCTTGATTGTGACACCTTTGAATTTGCCGTTATCAATGTCGCCAAAATTGGCAACCGTACCACCACCAATCGAGTTATCATATCCGTAATAATACGCTGTAATACCCCCAGTGGTAAAGGTATCTTGCCCCACAATAACAGCCGTCCCAGACGCGCCAAGCAGTGCCATTTGAATACCGCTCATTAGGACAGGCCTCCCCCAGAGATGACCCATGTTGTCGCGGCCACTTTGAGGATTGTTGCTACACCACGTTGAGCAAGGGTGCGTGACCCAGTCGTAGCTGTACCAGCAAGATACATGGTGTCAGTTGTAATACTAATTGTTTGGCTTAGTGCGCTGTCGTTGTAGACGCTTATGGCGGAACCTATTGGAAACGCGACACCACTATTAGCTGGGACTACAACGCCGCCAGTGGTGATGCTGATGTGCTTACCCGCATCAGAAAGCGCAAGCGTATATGCACCCGTCTGCGCGTTCTGTGGCAAGCCGCGATAGCCAATAGTGTTGGCCGCAATCGTACCAGTAGCTGTGATTGTAATGTCTTGGTCAAGGGCTGTGATGTCAGTATTTGCACCCGAAGCCGCCGCACCGATTTCCGTAAGGGTCCACGCTACGTTGGCCGAGCCGTTAAACGTCTTGCCAGTAGCGCCAATGGTAAATGTGCGGGCCGTAGTCAACGTAGCGGCAGACCCAGTAATTGAGCCACTAGGGACAACGTAATCAGTGCCAGCAACAGCCGCCGATATTGCAGTACCGTTACCTTTGAGTACGCCCGTTACGGATGTCTTGAGCGTTATGGCAGGGGTCGTACTAGCCGTTGCTACTGTACCATCAAACCCGTTAGCAGCAACAACAGAGACCGAAGATACGGAGCCAGAGCCGGTCCCTACGGGTATGCCATTAATAAACAGACCCGCTGCATTAATCGTACCAGCACCTTTAACGCCGCCAGTTGGTGCGCCAACCAAGGCTCCCGTTGTGGGGCTAAAAGTCAAACTACCAGTTGGACTGATGGATGTAATATCAGTGTTTGCTCCCGAAGCCGCAGCGGCAAGCGCAGTGCGCGCCAAGGGCGCTGTGGTTTGGCCAGTGCCACCATTGGCAATAGAGACAGTCCCTGTCAGCTTTGAGGTAGCAAGCGATGTAATCCACGCCGGATTAGCGTAGGTGGAACTAATCAGCGCGGCATTGGTTGTACCTAAGCCAATATTGGTGCCGTCAGAAATCACCGCGATTGTGTAGCCCTGTGGGAGGGTAACAGTGCTGCCACCACCCGCCGAAGAAAAGAGTACGGAAAATGCCCCAGACGTATTGTTGAAGATGTAAAAAAATCCACCAACTCCTGCCGGTAGCTGGTAATTTACGTTCGCAGTTAATGCCCCGTTGATAGCTATGATCGGCGGTCGGTATTGTACCGCTGTAAGCACAACTGTTCCAGATGCGCCAACGGCGTTAAGGATTGTCGCTCCACCAAAAGCGGTGTCGATGATGTCCCAGTCACTATTAACCGGAGTTGACCATGTGTTGTTATAGTCGCCGTTTGCAGGCTTTTCGATTAGCTTGTTGGGGGTATATGTACTAACCATGGGATACTCCTCAGATAGCTTTCTGCGCGACAGCTAAGGCACTGGCTATAGCATCATCGCGTTCATTAAGAAGGGGCTCCGTTGCCTTGTTCGAAACCTTCTTAGCCATTTTTGCCTTATTCATCAATGCCTGAATAAGCGGTTCGATCCCGCCAACCTTGCCGCCAGCCCGGTATGCAGCACGACCGCCACGGGCTTGGGGTTGGGCTGGGGGTTGATACGTAACAGGACCGTTTAGCTTTTCATATTCCTCACGGGTCATTTCATTAGAGATCGGCGCAGAAATAGGACCGTATTGCTTTTCATATTGCTCACGGGTAATTTCATTAGAAGCCTGCTGAGGCGCGGGTGCATTTAGCTTTTCATATTCCTCGCGGGTCATTTCATTGGATGGCGGCGCAACCTTAGGCGCAGATACCAATGGTCCTGCTGGTGCCTGCACGGTTGGTTCGTAGTCCCCTTGGGCAGTCCCTATGGCCGCACCAGCGAGGCTGGTCGGAGTGCGCATACCGCTTATATCTGGTGCGTTAAGAAGCCCAACACGGGGCGCACCTGTAAATTCAGCCTGAGCCGCCCGCCTTGCCGCCATTCTATCAAGAGCAGCCCTTGTTCCAGCAGTGGCAGAAGAGCCAAGCCCAGCGCCTATATACCCGCCAAGTGGAGTGCCTGTTAACGCTGTCCCAGCAGCATACCCAGCAATGCCTCCCGCGCCGGTTGATGGAATGTACCCCTTAATTCTGTCCAAAACAGTTGGCACCGTGCTATTGGCTGCATCAGCCGGAGTCCTAATAATGTCGCGCACCGCATCAGTGCGCGCAACAGCGCTTTCGTCATATGGCGCTTTTGGCCTTGGCGGTGCAAATGGGTTTACCTCAGGCACCTTTCCATATTGCGTATTAAGCTGACTTGCCTTGCGCGCATTGCTCCAGTCCGCCGCCATTGCGGCCCCGTCACCAGTAAAGTTGGCGGCGTTGTTGACCGTGTAATTATCAATCCCGCGATTAATGGCAGCAAGGACGGCCTGATCATCGCCTTGAGCATTTGAGTAGCGGCTGTTGACGTTCCGGCGAACAGAATCAATACCCTGTGGCGTTAGGCCATTTGGGCCAGCCGCTGGCGGCGGAAGATTTTTCCGGTTAGAAACGGCGTCAAGATATTGGATTTTTGCGGGTGCTGTGACGGGTGCGCCAGCGGAGTCAACCCACTGGCTTTTCCCGTAATCAAAAGTGTGTGTGCCGCCGGAAAGATCTTGGGCAGCTAACGGCGCAGCCCCCTTTTTGCCCGAAAGATCTTCAAACTGATCAAACACGCCGGGGAACCCTTTTTCACCTTGAAGCGCTTTTTGAGATTGCGTAAACCGAATATTCCCCTGCACATCAGCAAGGGTTAAACCCATTCCCACCAATTCGTCTTCAATTGACTGCCTGACGCCAGCGGGGAAGTCATCAGTGTTTGCGAACACACCGCGATGGCTTGTTGCCTGTTGATATGCTGCCTCAACATTATCAGCCATGTTTTGATTAAGAGTAGGGGCCGCGCCTTGGCGAACAAAGCCTTCGTCTTGGACATTACCGGCCACTGGCCTTTCGCCGGTCACCATAGAGCGTGTAGGATTAATGCCCTGAGATCGTATGGCTGCATCTTTGATGGCGGCAGCGCTAATGCCCTTTTCGTTTACAACGGTTTGAACAAGGCTGCGCATTTCGGGGCTATTAAACAAAACCGGATCAATACCAGCGTCTTTAAAAGCTTGCTGCATTTTGGGGGTATATTCGCCCGCCTTTGTAAAGACAGTCGGCTTGACGCCAACAGCCCGGAGGGTAGCGCTTGCGACTGGCGTAGCCGCTTTTACGCTTTTCTCGACGGCAAAGGGGATTGGGTTTACGACAACGTCTGCCGCCCTACCTGCCAGTTCAATAGCTTTGCCCGGTGCGCCAAGCCGCTCACCCAACTTTAAGTATTTTGCGTTACCCGCCCGCGCCGCTGGCAAAAGTACAGAAAGAATTTCCATTGGGTTTTGCGAAAGATTACGCCCAAGAGCATTGCTGTCAAACTGACGCTTTCCGTTTTTATCGGTGTAGCTATAAAAAGAGGCAAGCTTGCGATAGTTGATTGTGCCTTCACGGCGGTAATTGGCAAGCTGGGCTGGTGACATTAAAGCAAAGCCACCTTCCGGCTTAGGCCACTTTCCAGTTTGCTCCGCCTCTCTAGCATCCATAACGCCTTGAAGGGTTACGCCAAATTTAGCTGCCGCATCATATGACCCCTTGGGATCTGTAACTACAGATTTACCAATGGAATATATGCCCTTGGCTGTATCTCGCGCAAAATCCAAAGGATGGAAGTTGCTCTGCAAACTTGCGTCAATTTCTTTTGACGTTAAGGTCGGTGCGGGAGCAGTCCGATTGTAATCATCCCTGCCTACCTCATAACGCTGCCGTGGCCTTGTTGGGGGGCGACTTACCGGCTGGTTTTGGACAACATATGTTTCGCCTGTGGGGGACTTTCTAGGCATTGTTGGTAATGCCCGTACATATGGCTTTTTCTTTTCAGGGGGCGCGTTAAAATAGTCTGACACTGTGTCAGCCGCTGCATTATAAAGTACAGATGCCTTGTCTAAAGCCGTATCTATAAAGCCGGTAGATTTTTTGTTAGCCATGGGATCTTCCTAATTAACTACAAACCGCTTTCCACCAACGTAATAAACCGTTCCCTTTGGATAGGTCCCCGGCTTTGGCTGCTCCCTTAAATACTTGGCATCATATTCGCCACGCTGGGCGTTAATGCTTTTTCCGGGAGTATCCGCGCCCAAGGGGTTGTACTTGAATGCAGTGTTAGCTGCGTCAAATGCCGCAATTTGGCCATCTGCCCTTTTATCAACATTGTTCAATAGCGCCTCCACGGCCTTGCGCGCATTGATAGTCCCAGCGCCATCCCTAAGGGTGGCTGGGTCTATGCCATTTAAGGTTAGCTGATTTGCCAATGAATTTTGCACATTTAAGCTTGCCGGATCTTGGCCAATGAGCGATTTAACAAAATCTTCGCTAAAACCAACCTGCTTCATTCGCTGACCAATGTTCTGCTGCAATGGAGCCAAAGGCCCACCTTCGCCAATATTGCCCCTAATCTGCTTAATAGTTTCCTTTGTTGCAAGCGCAGTACGGGCATCTGCAATAAGCGGGCCAAGGGCCTCTGCATTGACGTTGATAAGCGCCGTATTACCCGCTTCAAGCGCCTTGATTGGGGTAGATGCAACATTGGTAAGCACCTTTTCCCACTGATCATTTGCGCGATTATAATCGCCAACAGAAAGGGTGTAAGCATTTGTAAGTTGCGCTAAGCGATTTTGGCCAATTCCGGGATCGGACAGTGTCTTATGAAGCGCATTCATGGTGTACTCTGCTTTATCACGCGCTTTGCGCGCATCCCTAACACCGGGGGTCATCTCCGCTAAAGCAAAAATAGTTTTGCTGGGGTTTTTGGGGTCAACTTCATATGAAAAAGAGGGTGGAAGATCAGGGACATTGCTTCCTGCCGTTGGGTTCTTTTCAAGGTAATCCTTGCGAGACATTGCTCCCGGCGTTGTGCCGGTGATTGCTTCCATGGGTCCGTTTTTAAATGCTTTACCCTTGGCGATTGTCGCCAGATCGGTAGGCAAGAACGTGTCGGTATAAGTGTCCCTGACCATACCATTTTCAAGGAATTCATACCGGCCTTCCAGAATACCCTTGGTAATTTCCATCGTGCGGGCATCAGCAAGTTGCTTGGCAACACCAAGTTCGCCTTGCTTGATACCAAATGCGCGCTGAGCCTGAGCAGCCTGCGCGCCTGCGCCAATCCCTGCGGAAAGCGCAACGCCAAGGCTGCGGGTCGGGGCGGTACCCATGGCCGCAAGACCAGATAGGAACGGAATAACTGACGTTGCCTTACCCCTTTTCAGGCCCCGGAAGAAGTTATTGTCTTCAGCTACGGGCTGCGCAGCAGGTGCGGCAGCAGCACCCAAGCCCACTGGCTTTTCAACAGCAGGAGGTGTTTCAGCAATGGTGCGGGCCATGCTTTCAGGCGTATCCTGTTTCGGCGCAAGATCTGTGGGCATTGCATTTGGCGTAGCGACTGCTGCTGGTGGAGCAAGGCCTTCTGCTTTACGCACTTCAGGTGCCGGAACAATTTCCTCTGTCGGGAGTTTTTCCATTTCAGACAAAGCATTTATGTCTTCAGGTATGTTAAATTCGTCATCAACACGACCATTAACGGCATAGCCATTACGGCCAGCAAGCCCACCTGATGCGCGCTGACGGCGATCCAGATATTCAGCCTGCTTCCGCATGTAGCCACGCGCCCAATTGATTGCGCCGCCAACAGTGGGGTTCTTTTGCAGAGGTGGGTTCGCCTTAATAGCTTCTTCGCTCACATAGCGGCTAATTGGTGCGCTTGGATCAGCACGAAGCACTTTAACAGCGGTGTCTGGGCCCAAGAAGTGGGCAAGGTACACGTTGCCAGCATCAGGCTCAAAACCAGCCCGCTCAACAATTTTAGCGTTGTTTGCAATCAGCTTTGGCCCCATCTGCTCACTGATAGCAGCCCCTTCAGGACCGCGCTTCAATGCAATGATGTCACTATCCGACATGCCTCTTGCACGATCAGGATAGTTCTTCCGGAATTCACCAGCAAAGGTACTGTCGATCATTTGGTATGGGCCAAAAGCTGAAGACTTGCGGTTTTGACCAGTGCCTTCACCAGCATGGATTAGGCGGGCAATTTGCATAATACCCGTTGGTAGCGCACCCATTTGGGGCGCAAGACCCGCAGACTTAACAAATTCCGTTGGCTTTTTAATTTTAAGCAATTCTGGTAAACCAGCTTTGGCTGCACCAGCAAGGCCAACAGGCTCTTCCATTTTAGCAAAGCCCGGGTTCTGCGCGGCGGCTTCACCCATTTGCGCTGGCATTTCTTCGCCGCTCATCAGGTCAATGTTCTTGTTACCGGACGCCGAAGATTTAAAGAGGTTGCGGATAAACTTGCTGTCGCCGCTATAAAGCCCTGTAGGCTCATATGAAGGTATATCTTCCATTTCCTCTTCAGGCATGCCGCCCACCGCAAAATGGCCGCGATGCGCAGCCGCAGACGTTGCCTTGTCGTAGTCTACAGTCTTGTACTTGCCAGCCAAGCCAACGGCATGCGGCTTATGGTCTTCGACCTCTTGCGCAATTAAACCAATCTGGGTGCGTGGATCGCCCTTATAGTTGAAGCTGTGAACGATCTGGCCGTCAAACAGCTTGCCAATTGGCTTAATGTTTTCCTTCATGCGCTTGTCGGAGAATATCGACGCCACAGTGCCTGCAATTTTGGCAATTTTGCCAATCTTATCGACCCCGCTTTCGGGCTTACCGGGCATCTCCCCAGCAGTCGGAAGCTGGTAAGTTTTATCTAAGCTGTCTTCCTCAGGAATGTCCAGACCGTGACCACCATAAGGCGTACCTCCGGTCGAAAAGAGCCCAATCTTCTTACCAAATTTGCCTAATTTCATTCCTGTGTCGGCAATATTTGCGACCTTATTAAGCTTATCAAGGCCACTTTGCTGGCCCGGAAGAGAGCCAGCCGTCATTGGGCTACCTGAACCCGCAGCAAGGCCAGAATCAGGAATATCTAAACCCTGACCGCTATATGGTATACCGCCGCCAAGGGCATAAGGGGCCATCTTCTTTTTCAGAAGCTCTTCAGGTGTTGGTGGGGTCGTGTCTACGGGTTCTGGGGGGACAACGCCGGTCGCCGCAGGCGCTGGGGCACGAGCACCAGTGGTAGGAACCGGGGTCTTATCCTTCTTCTTGGCTTCTTCGCCGCCCCAATCCCAAGCACCAACTTCACCACCAAGTTCGCCAACGGTCTTGCCAAGGTTGGCAATTGCATTTGCCTGCTCAGCGCCAGTAGCCTGACGTGCCAATTCAGCAGGCACCATCAATTGACGCGCAGTAAGTTCAGTCTGCGGCACAAGACCGCCGCCAGCGTCCGGACCGCCGCTGTACATGCCGCCCTTGGAAATTGGGGCATACATAGCCTGCTGCGCCGCGAGGATCTGCTGCATTATAGCTGGGTCAAATCCAGCCACGCCACCGCCAGCAAACCCTTGACCTGCGTTATATGGCATTACACTGCCACCAGCGCTTGCAAGGCCACCATAAGCCATGTGACCACGGTCAGCGGCGTCTTCAGTTGCCTTGTCGTAATTAACGGTCTTGTAGCCACCAGCAAGGCCAACAGCCTCTGGGTGATGCTTCTGGCCCTCTTGGGCAATTAGACCGATCTGTGTGCGTGGGTCACCCTTATAGTTATAGCTATGGATGGTCTGACCATCGAAAGTCTTACCAACAGCCTTAATGTTTTCCTTCAGACGTTCGTCGGAGAAAAAGCCACCGGGCTGTGATGTTGTGGTTGTAGATCCAGAAGCCGTACCAGTGCCAAGGGCAATGTCGCCTGCCAGTTTAAGCTGCTGGTATGGCAGCGATTGAGCCTGAAGGAATTCATTGTACTTAGCAGTGTCCAAAGCCTGCTGCGTAGCTTGCTCTGTCTGGCCTGCCGCCATTTGGGCACCAGCGCCTGACAAGGCGGCTCCCTGAGCGCCTGTACCAAGATTGGCAAGTTGCTGTGATGTGGCAGATCCCATGCCGTAAAGACCTTGGCCCAATGCTGCTGCTTGCTGAGATGCAGTTGCGCCCTGACCAAACTGTTGCTGACCAAGAGCGGCCTGCTGTGCTGCTGCGGTAGCGCCCTGACCAAAGATCTGCTGGCCCATTGCAGCCTGCTGGGCCGCTGTACCTGTGCCCTGACCATAAACTTGCTGTCCAAGGGCTGCGGCGTTTTGCCCAGTTGTTGACCCCATGCCAAAAAGCTGCTGGCCAAGAGCGGCCTGTTGCTGTGCGGCAGAAAGTCCCTGCCCAAAGCCCTGCTGACCAATGGCAAGTGCTTGCTGTGAAGCTTGTTGCTGAGCGGCGCGGTTGGCTTGCTGGGCCCCAAGGCCAAGCTGCTGCTGTTGCTGAGCCGTGCCAAGCGCCTGACCATAGCCTTGGTTAAGAATATCCGAATAGATTTTTGAATTTGCCAAATTCTGCTGCTGGTTCAGGTTTGCCGCCGCAATGCCTGAACGGTCGCCGCCAAATGCGCCGGAGCGGATAGCGTTGCCCATCTGTCCAGCCTGCTGTTGCTGGTTCTGCTGGTTCAAAAGGCCAGCGGTGCCCTGCAAGACAGTGTTGAGATATGGCGACATGTATTTGTTGATTTGATCAGCGCCCAAATCACTTGGGTTTACCGCCTGAGCGCCGCTACCCAAATATTGCGTTGCAGCCTGCTGGAAAGGTTGCGCGCCAGCCAAAGCCTGCTGCGTCCCAAAAGCCGACTGCCCGGTGAAATCACGACCCTGTTGCAGGCCCTCTTGATACAGATTGCCAGCGGCTTGATTATAAGGCTGTGCCCCTGCATAGGCAGCGCCGAAATTGTTAAGCGCGTCCTGCTGAATTCCAGCAGCCTGATTTTGCGCTGCATTGAGGGTATTATAAGACTGAGCCGCAAGTTGATTACCGGCGTTTATGCCCTGACCAAGCTGCTGGGTGGCACCCTGATAATAAGGCATAGCCGCCTGCTGCGCGCCCATAAGCTGATTTGTTGCAGCGCCAAAATATGGCTGAGCCATGTTTGCAGCAGCATTAGTGTTGGCAATACCTGATTGTTGCGTTGCATTTAGCGGAGCAACAAACTCTCCACCGTAATATTGATATGGCCTGTTAGTTACCGTATCGGCACGCGCATTAATTGCCCTATACCTAGCCAACACCTCTGGTGGGATGGTAATCTGCTGCGTTGACTTAGAGGTTTTACCGCCCATTTAATGCTCCGTTCTGGAGGGTTCTCCAGTTTTCGCGCCGTATAGGAAAAAAGCACCGCTTGGCTTCCCAAACTGGCGCTCATACATCCGTACCTTAGCTTCCGTCCTGTTATTGGACAATACACCAATTATTAAAGGAATTCCAAGGGTATCAGATACTTTTTTGCTAAAATCGCACAAACGCCTTGCACGGGCCCCTCTGGCGCTGCGAAATTCGGGGTGAACAAAGATAGCTTTTTCTTCGACAACCGGCGCATCTGAGTACCACATTGTGCCAATACGCAGGACCACAATGCCCTCAATTGCGCCATCTTTGGGGCCAATCAGGCCAACAATACCGTGGTCTTGGCAAAGGGCAGGATATATTTCTTGGGCCAATTTTTCAGGGCTGGCTTCAAGAAACCCATTTTCCTCAGTCGCCTGCATGGCAACAACCATAATTTCATCAATATCTTCAGGCGTACCGACGCGAATATATAGATCTTTTGGGTTTGTTTTATCTTTCATAATTAATCTTTCTTAGGTCCGGGTAGGTTCTTTAATGTATTAACAGTTTCAGCGCGCATACGCTTAACAAATTCATCCAACACCCTGTGGCCTGTGTCAAGATCGCCGCCGCCAGCCTCAATTACCTGCTCTGGCGTTACGACATATTCCCCGCCAGCCGCTACAATAGGAACAGTCGCAGCGCCACCCTCAGCTTTACCGGGCAAAGGCTCACCGTAAGGACCGCCTTCAACGCCATAAGGCTCTTGCACATTGCCGTAGGGGATGCCGCCAAAGATGGTGCGCATATGCTTAAAGCCAGCCATGGTATTGCCTTCACCCATCGCACTGATGATGTCAGCGGGGATGACATAAGATCCGGATGCCACATGCATTGGAAGGTGGTCTGTGCGGCCTGCTACGGCGCTGTGAATAGGCCCACTGTGAACCTTTGTGTTGACTTGACCGCCTGTGGCGCGGGTTGTGCGCGCAGTTGAAAGCGCAGCAGCAATGCTCTGATCGCGAGGGTGCCCAGACTTAATCATCTCAGCAATATTGCCACTAATGACTTTTTGCGATTTACCGTGCTTTAATGGCATAATAACCTCACGAATAGCTGACTGTGACAGCTTGACCTGTGCCCGGAGTTACAACAATCCCGTAAACCACTGGAAGGTTAACAAATACAACACCAACCGTGTTTGGTATAGTGTAAATGGGACGTGTTGTTATACTACTTGTGTTTGCGTCATAAATGGTACCGACAGTTGAGCCTGCGGTCGTGACGGTGACCACCGCCAGTCGCCCAGCAGCATTGTTTACAACAGCCGTAGCAGTAATGTTTTGCAGGATTCGTGCCCCCTGAATAGCTACATAAGTTTGCGCCACACCGTTGATAGCTGATGCAATGTTTTTTGCGGTAGTAAGAAGATCGCTTAATGATGCCATGGCTTAAAACTTCCCGTCCGGTTGGATGCGATAGCGGATATTCCCAATCCGCCAAAAGGAATCAATGTCGCTACTGCCAACGCCAATCGAAACCAACCGCCCTCGGAAGCGCGGGGAGATGAAAGTTGTGCCTTGCGTCAAGGGATAGGGGCCATATGTAATTGGTGTCTGGCCTGCATAATCGGCAACATAGAATGTAAGGTTAACCGTGGCGTTCTGAGCACCGCCATAATACCCCCACTTCATATCTGGCCAAACCTGATCGACAAAAGTTTTTACATCTGCCTCAGACATAGCAAAATAGCCTGTTTGAAAGCTAGAAAGCATGGGCTGGCCGTCAGCATTTTGGGATGTTTCGTGCTGGTAAATATACCGGCTGGTCGGATCTGCGCCAACAGGAGGTCCAATAACCGATTGATCAACCCAAGCTGTTCTGCCAAGCGTTCCAAAATCCCAAGCCTTTAAAGCCACATTGTACTTGGCGTATGCGTTAACCTCGCCGCCATTGCTCATGGTCGGATAATACCAAGTAATTTCACCAAACCGCGAGTTTACTGCAACCCGGATTTTATCTAAGTTTGTTTGGTCAAGGTCTTGGAAGATAACGTCCCAAATTGGACAAAAGACAGGCTGTACACCTTCTGGCGTCATTGAAAAGAACTGCGATGGCCCCATCCAGTAAACGGACCCATTGATAGACGCAGCGGCCTTCTTGGCGATTAGACCGCAGCCAGAGCCCACTTCGTTGAAGGAATATACATATGGCTGTCCAATATACTGCATAGACCACACGCCAATGTCCGTCCAGAGCAACGCCTGCTGCGCCGCTTGAATAGCGCCAACAATTCTAGAACCCTTAGGGATACGATAGGAGCCTGCCTGATTAATGACCGTGCCAATCCAATCATTATAGTTGCTGACATCGCACCAACGAACAAGCAAAGGGTCTTGAATACCGGTAAAGGTAGAGCCGTAAGCAATAATTTGGCGCTGGGGCATGGCCACAAATATACCACTATTGACGGGTGGTGCTTGCGGAATAACAGTCGCCTGAGGGGCGGAGTCAGTTGGGTCCCATTCGTAAATAGGCTGGAATTGCGGAGACTGTTCGTAAGTTGGGCAGGAAAGAAGAATTTCGCCCCAGTTATCAAGCGTCCAATCGTCTGCATTAATTGCGGTGCCAGTGCTTGGGGCAACGGCAGTACCTGTACCATAGCCGCCGCTCCCATATGCTCCGACACCGTAACCTGTTCCTGAGGAGATTGCGCCGACACCAAAGGTATAAATAAAATGGGCTTGGTTGCCATTTAAATAGCCAGTGGTGGTGGATGTTGGGAGCGTCAGCGCATTAATTGTAAACTGGCTGCTGCTGATGACAGATTGGACAACAAAGTCGCCATAGAAAGTCGTTCCGCCAACTGTCGTGGACATAAGGACAGGAAAGGTAGATCCCACACTGTAGCCGTGATTAGCCAGTGTTACAGTTACAGTGGGACTGGCTGATACAACAGAGAATAGCGGCAGTGTTGTCGTGGTAGATGTCGAGGTGGCAGGAAGCGGCGACCCAAGGCTGTCCAGCGCCTGCACAGTATATGACGTTCCCCCAAGGTATCCATCAGGGTCACACTGGTACAACCCAAACAAAACAAGGCCACCAACAGATATTTGCGTTGCGATGTAGACTGTATTGTACTGGGTTATGCCTGTGGTGGTTGCATCCGTAATAGTAACGTAGCTACTTCCAGCCGTGGCCGAAGCTGCCGCTGCCACATTGTCAGCGGTTGAGCGCGGCGTAATGTTTGAAAGGGTACCATTTGTGATAACGCCAAGCTGGGCAGAGCCTGTAACGCCAATTTCTTCAGTTCCAAAAGCAAGATGCTTTACTGCTAGTGTGTCCTGCCAAGCCCATAGAGCGCGGGTAATGGCTGGCATGGTATTGGGGTAATACTTATCCCAGCCGCCAAGCTTTTGGACCAAAGCGCCCTGCTGCTGATCAGGAATAAAGCGAACAAGTTCACTTGATGAAATACCAGCCTCATTCAAGGCTAGTGTTTCATTCTGATCAACGCCGGGGCGTAGCTTCAAACTGGCATGAGGCATGAAGCGCTACCTTGTTGGAGTTGCCGCAACGGGAGGCTGCATAGATGACCAAGCGGATGCGCTGAACTTCTTGCGCCCCTCTTCAACTGAAGCCCCCTTCAGTAGGTTCTGATACTGCAATTCATATGTTGGCCCCATTGATGGGTCATTAGATGCTGCACCAAAGTTGCGTTGGAACTGGGATATGTAGATCAGTGACGCTTGGATCAGTAGATCCGGAAAGTAGGTGCTGATAAAAGTTGTGCCGGTGCTGGCCAAAGGCGTTGTCGCATTTTCGTACAGCGTTGGCAGGCGCACAGTGCCAACTACATCAACATTATATTCAGTGTCCGGATAAGGTCCGACAATAATATTGTTGTAAGTTTCGCCACCGGTAGAAAGATCCCCGCCGTACATGGCAAAAAGCTTTGGCTGCGCCCTGTTCGCAGATGCGGAAGATCCGTACACATTTTGCAGATATTCTTTTGTCGCCGGTAGCAGCGGGTATGTTTCTTCAGAAACATTCAGGGTAATTGTTTGTACTGTGACAAAATCATATGCCCCAAGCTGCAATTGGTTGTTGCCAGTGGTCAGCGTGTATGGACGCGATGTCTGAGATGGAAGTAGGTCAAGATCGCGCTGAATCCTTAATTCCGCATAGTTCAGCATCTGGGGGATAATGGCGTTAAACGACGCATCTACCCCTTCAACAACACCGGAGGTGGTCTGCACATTAACAACGGCCATGGTGGCGACTTGCGTCACATAGCCGTTATAGGTAAGTGGTGTTGTCTGAGGTGTTGCTGGCATGGCGTCCCGCTGCAATAAAAGTGTTCGCTGCGTTCTACCAAATATTAAGACAATGTTCTAGTGCTGATAATCAATCTGCTTTTTCTGTCATTAGCTTTAGGTTTTCAAGCAACCGCTCGTCATCTGGGGCATGCTGGATTGCCAATTCGCATTGCTCAATGGCTGCTTCTTTCATGCCAAGACTCCAAGCTGCGATGCTTGCATAGTCATGTGGCTTTGATCCCCACACCTCAGGATCTACCGTATAGACCAATTCACGGTCTTTTATGGCCAATGCAGATAGCGCAGCGCCGTAGCATTCAGCCCACATATGCCTTTCATATGTTAGCTTGGCTACTTCAACCCAAGGTTCGCGGGTATTAGGTGCTTCCACAACGCCCATACGCGCAGCGCGTATAGCACTGTCCCAATCGCCAAGTTCTGAATGGCAGCGTGATATTACCCTATATGCATAGCAACGCTCATTAGGCCAATTGGCACCGGGCAGCGCCAGATACCTGTTGCACTCATCAATCGCCTTGGCCCAATCCCCGTGAAATGACAGTTCGCGGGCGTAATAAAACGCATTTCGCGGATCAATCGGATCTTCCTTAACGGACATCTCCAATAGCGGTAAATACTGGCCACGGCTCTTTGTGTTATCCGGCTTATGGATCACCAAAAGCATTTCAGTCTGGGCGTATTTTTCATCAATCAAATATGGCGCGGGGTATTCATGGCATGGATGCACCCAGCGATAGCCATGACGTGCGTGGATCTTTTCGTAAAAGAACGCAATCCCAGCACCCCAATCAAACTTATAACGCAGACGGGTTGTGCCTTCTTCCCACACACGCTCAATTTCTTCACGCCATCCCGGCTGAAGTTCTTCATCAAGATCCAGACTGACACAAATGTCAATGTCTTTAGGAATTAGGGCCAACGCAGCATTGCGCGCATCATCAAAGCGCCAAGGAGTGATGCAAATTGGCAACACTTTTGCGCCATGTTTTTTTGCAAGCTTGACTGTATTGTCGGTCGATCCAGTGTCCGCAATCAGGATTAAATCAGCATCTTTGGCGGAATTGCAGAAACGCTCGACAAACATTTCTTCATTTTTGGAAATGGCATAAACACATATTTTCATAAATATAATCCTATAATTACAATAGATAATAACTGCCTATTGGGTCACGAAGTCGGTAATCCTAGCACGGTAGCCATTGTCTGGTTGTATGACCGATCTAACGTGCCACCTGCAATACCATAATTGCGCCAAAATAAAACACCACCGTATCCGCGACCTGTAATCCTGCTGCGAATTCTGGCGGCGTTGGTAGCACTCATTTCTTGGACACCGATACCCATACCAACACCCATTAACAAGTTGGCGTAGTTAATCGTTTTGTCGCCAGCGGGGCCCCTAAGCAGTGCCTCGCTTGCATCAATTTGGGCCCCAACGTCAGTATTGGCATATTGCTGCCACGCCATTAAACTTAACTTAACATTGGGAATTTGGTTGATTTGCCACAAGTTATTAATATCAAATCCGGTATTTATTGCGCCCGAATTAATAAACACATTTGGGTAAACCAGTAATTCAAAATTGTAATAAGCACAAATTGCGGCCATGAGTTGGATGTTTGAAAGAAGCTGCGCTGATGTGCGTCCATCTTGCGCTTCTGCATCAAGCGCCATTCCTCGTTTAAGATTGGGTATATCAACTAATCTTCCGGGCGGTAAGATTGGCACATCCATGCAAGTGGCGTAAGTGCCGCTAGCGCCGCCTATCCTTGTAACAAACACGTCTGGGAATTGAGTTTCCCGATTATTGTAGGCATCAACCCACGATACTGGTGTTGAAAGTCCATAATATGCCGCACAGTCAGCATAGCCCATTCGGACAGGATCAGTTTCATATCCGGGGTTTGTGGCAGGTGCCCCGACCCCATATAAAGCTTGTACAAGAGAATTGCCGATAGCTTTGTTGATTGTGCTAAATCGCGGCCAACACCGCAGGCCAGCAGCATTAACCATAGAAACTGCCCCGACACCCGGTACAATCCCCGTTGGCGTATAGTTTGGTCTATCGTTTAATGTGCTATTTGCAGGAACAATCGCACGAGATTGCCATATAAACTGACTATTATAGATAGATGTATTTGTGCTGGTTGCTGAAGCGTCAGCGCGGAAAGTGGCGGCATCAGTAAGCGGGAAATTAGCATATGTGGAACCAGTGGTGGCGTTACTTGCCGGAGCAATATTTTGTTGGATAACCCTAAAGCCCGCTATATTTACCGCAGAGACAGCCGCCATTGTGGTATTTGTAAAATATGCTGGCAGTATTATTTCGCCAGATTCTGTATTTTCAGGAGTAGTTGACCCAAAAGAATTAAGAAGTATGAGTGCTGCAACATTATAAATTTGTAATTGGTCTGTAGTTAAGGCTCCGCCCCAACTAATAAGTGCAAGTGTGTTTTTATCATAATTCAATGTGCCAACTTTAAAAGCAGACAATTCTCCAAAAGTCAGTCCGGTGCTTGCCAATGATCCCGATAACACAAGTCCATCTTTATATATTGTTATATTTGATGCATCGCTACGGGTCCACGCAGTAAAGCTGTCTGAATCCGTAACTGTAGCCGTAACAGATGTTGTTCCGTTGGCTTGGACTGTTACACTTGTTTTGCTGTTAATCCGCAAAGCAGCGGAAATACCAAACTTATTAGCGCCAAACATAGAAGAAACCGGACTACTGCTTAGGCTTGTAGTAGACCACACTGCCATATGTGCATTGTTTTGCGTGTAATTTATACCAGTTGCGGTAGCAAGATTTGGAACAAATGAGATTGAAACTGAAGACCCATCTCCCGTGATACCCTGCCCCGCTACATACGCAGAACTTACACTTGCACTTGGCGTTCCGTCCCACTTGGTACTAATGAGGTTGGTGTATGATGCAACAAAGGGATCAGCGCCCAAAAAATATAACCCATCCATAACAGACAAGATACCGGCACTATCCAGTGTATACATGAACGTGTTTAGTGCATTAACGGTATTGAGATCAGGAAGCGATGGTAGGCGAGAAATCCAAACCACCAGCTTAGGATGAAGCGAGTAGTTTTGATACCCTTGGCTTAAAGCCATTCCTGTATGAAATACCATTGTTAAATACCTATGCCCAAGGTAATGGAGGGGTCAATACAGGTGGCTCTATCTGGTCAGCAATCTGCTGTGCTACATTTGCCTCATACCCTGTTACAGCCTCTTCGCCAAGTACTTCACGCACCCAATCAATGGCTTGAGCCTCAGTTATGTCTGAATACGGCGTAAATACTGCACCGGCTAGAAACGATACCCCTGTGGCACCACCTAAACTGGCTGTGTAGTCACCATCGACACCAGTTAACGTCCAGTGGATAGAGACAACAACATTGGGCTTGCCTTCGTATTCTACAAAGGTATCCATCTGCCGTACAGTCCATGTGTGTGTAATTGGCATCATCTTTCCTTTAAACTAACGCTACAAGTTTCCACGCGCCGTTGTAGATGTAGAACCTATTGTTTGTTGTATCGTAGTACATTGGCACGGTTCCCGTTATAGCCGTAGGCGTTCCACTTGGTGCGCCAGCGGCAGCGGGTATATAGAAAAATCCCTTGGTCATAGCCGTTGACCCAGCAGGAGTGGCCGTATTGCCGTTCATCGTTGTGGTGCTGGTATTTGCCGTCCCACCAATCGTAATATTAGTTGTAGAGCCTGCTACACCGCTTGTACCAAGGGTTATAGTACTGGTGCTGCCGCTTAATGTGGCCCCGCTATTAATAGCTACAGTCTGGTTGCCAGTTGAGCGACCAATACTGATTACGCCTATCTGAGTTGATCCAGTGCCGCCGATACTAAGTGCACCTGAACCAGTAGTTACTACTGAAAATGAGTTAGCACCGGCTGTAAGTGTTAAGCCACTACCGCCAGTTATGGTTAATGGGTTAGCGATACCAACTAAGGTACCAGTGTCGGTTATGCTTGTTTGCACAAGACCAGTGGCAGTAGAATTTGTCGATATTACGGTATTTGTCGCGCCAGAAAAACTACTATTTGCTGTGCCGCCATTAGCAAGTGGTAAAACGCCAGTAACGCCTGTAGTCAACGGCAGTCCAGTTCCGCTAGTAAGAGTTACGGCAGACGGCGTACCAAGATTTGGCGTCGTAAACACAGGCGACGTCGCCAGTGCCAAAACAGTACCCGTTCCTGTTGTCGTATAACTCGTGCCCCATGCCGTGCCAGTGGAGTTTGCTATGCCAGCGCCGGGATAGACCATGCTACCAGATCCAGTCGCACCTGTAGGACCTGTAGGACCTGCTGTGCCCGCTGTGCCCGTATCGCCAGTAGGCCCTGTTGGGCCAGCAACAGAAGATGCAGCGCCTGTAGGGCCGGTTGGGCCTGCTGTGCCTGCTGTGCCTGTAGGCCCTGTAGGCCCAGCAACGGTGGATGCAGCGCCCGTAGCGCCAGTAGGCCCTGTTGGGCCAGCAACAGAAGATGCAGCGCCTGTAGGGCCGGTTGGGCCTGCTGTGCCCGCTGTGCCCGTAGCGCCAGTAGGCCCTGTTGGGCCAGCAACAGAAGATGCAGCGCCTGTAGGGCCGGTTGGGCCTGTTGTGCCTGCTGTGCCTGTTGGGCCCGTAGGTCCTGCTACCGTCGATGCAGCGCCTGTAGGGCCGGTTGGGCCTGTAGCCCCCGGAGCAGCGGAAGTAACAACATAAACATTTTGCCCTGTAGAACTGTTGTACGAAAGAACCCCACAGTTAATGTTTAGGAAATTAACAGCCGATCCGCCCGGAAAGGCATTAACTCTCATATACCCAAGAGAAACACCGTTAGGATCACTATTAAAGTCTATAAGCTGGACGTAACTATATTGCCCTAAAAATGTAAGAAATGCGGCATTGCTTAACGTAATTACGCCATATGTGCCGTTTCCAGATGAACTAAAGGCACCCGCAGATGTTGTGTATTGTTGTGTCGCAGCCGCACCGGTAGGGCCCGAAAACGACACATATGTTCCTATAGCCGCCGTCAATCCAACAGAAGCAGATGTCTGGCTAATGTTTTGAATGGTTAATGATGTTGTTCCGCCACCAGATGTAACCTGCCCGTACATAGGAGTGCTAGTCGGAATTTGCACATACGAGCCATTAGGATAGCTTGTTCCGTTAGCAACGCTTGCTACAGCGGTTGATCCGACAGCAGGGACCGTAAACGTTGCAGTCAAAGATGTAACACCGATAGGGGCAGTAACAACCCCGTTGCTAATGCGAGTAACTATAAAACCACCGGTTTGGACCGAAAATGATACAACGTCAGTAGCGCCGGGATAGGTACTTAATACGGAACCGGGCGGAACAATAAAATTGTTACCAAGCGTAAGTGTGCGTGACCCAGTCGCATCCTGCTTAATAAATAAATCTTGGCGCGCACCGCGAGTATATATTGCGGGGTTATCCAGCGTGATATTCCCAACAGCCGTCATTTCATACGCTGAATCTATGTTAAATGGTATAAGGCTATTAAGGCTTCCTGAAACATTACCCAAAGATACTAAAGCATTTGATCCAGCGCCTGCTGGGCCCGTAGGACCTTGGTTGCCAGAGTTGCCTTGACTACCTGTCGGTCCTGTTGGGCCAACTATACCAGTTGGGCCTGTTGGGCCTGCATTCCCTGCTGGTCCTGTGGGGCCAGCTATGGTGCCCGCGACAGCCCCAGTTGTTGTGCGCTTAGAAACGCCAGCTTGAACAATTTCCAACTGCTCTGTGCCGCTCAGTGAGGTAGCAAGTGGAAGTTGAGGAATTGTTGTATTAGCCATTGTTAAATCCCCGTCTGCGGTATTTGGGTGAAGCCATATGGCAAACCAACCAAAGCCGTGACCATGTTTGTCGTAGCAGTGAGCAGCGATGCTGCCGGTATAACCTTATTTGTCTGATAGGTAAATGCCGTAGCAGTAGTAACTGTGATGCTGTAAAATCCACATGCCTGAGGATTGGAAAGCCCGTCAACAGAAATCTGAGCATTGGTTACAAGGCCATGGGGCGCTGAAAACGTAACTGCGATCTGGTCTGTGCCAACAGCGGAAACGGAAAGCGGATTAAGCTTAACGGAGAAATGCTCCTTGCCAACCAGCGGCATAACGGCACCTTGGGTCAAACCAAGCGGCGGACCAACCTGCTGCGTAACCAAATTCACCCCATCCTCAGTTGTAAGCGTCACGTTAACAGGTATTGGGATGCCCGTAGTCGGATCAATGATGGGTGGCGCAGTGACAGTCTGATAATCGGTTTCAGCCGTCTGAAAATCTTGCACACGCGCCTGCATGATTGGCACAGGGTCAGCAGGGACCACGATAGCCCGCAATTGGTCTTGAGGTGTATCCAAGCAGCTATTGCAGACAAGGATACGGATATTCTGCAATGCCGCACCGCGCCAGTCATACTGCCACTGAAGATCGACATGGTTGTAGCGAAACCCGCAGCGGTCACAGATTGCATGCGCTTGGGGCCCTGATGAACTTGTTCTGGCCCGACCTGACTGTGAGGCGTATGCCATTTATCCTACCTAAAATAGCCAGAGATCATTGGGGAAATGTACTGCTGGGCTGTTTCCACGTTCTGCATTGCTGCAATTTGATAAGCTTCGTCGGCCAAAGGCTTCAAGATCTGAAGGCGATCTGGTGCCCAAATCATGGCTAAACGCTGCGCCAAACCATAAGCAAAAGCCTCAAGGAAATAGACAGGAGCGTTGACCGTTTGTCCGTTGGCAAAGTCAGCGTCATCAATCTGGCATACTTGATAGTATTTCAAAGACGTCTGGGTGCCATCAGGGACTGGCCACAGCGACACAGTGCTAGTGATCTGACGGTCCTGCCAGTACGTTGTGGGGAAGCCCTGCTGCTCTTTATTGGGGTATGAAGCATATTCAGTGCGGCTGATTGGCAAGATCAAGCGGTCAATTGGCGGTCCAGAGCCATCGTCAGTCTCAATATAGGTGTCGAGCATGACAATGTTGTTGGCAGGCAATGTGTATTCTGAAACACCTTTAATCAGCGGTATTGTCTGAAGGTTTACCATCCAAAGGTTAACACCCTCAGAAGACCAGCGGCCAAGCAACAGGTTCGCTGCCATGCGCGCCGATTCCATATGCTCCTGAAGCAACGCAGTATTGCGAATGCCACACAGGTTAAAGGCATACAGCGTCAGTTCGCCAAGCGACGGATTGTAATTAAAAGTGCCGCTTACGGTCATGCCGTTACCCCTTAAAGAGCGCCTTCGTTCTTGATATATACAAGTTGAAATTCAGAAGTAACACTAGCACCTGCGGTTGAAGATATAGCGCGAATTTCAATGTCAGACTTTTCTGGAATGGCAATAGGATATTCAAAGGTGAGACCACCTTGATTCCCGTTTGATGCCTTGACCTGTGAAATGGTGTCAAAAACACCGCCAAAATTTCTTACAAGAAGCGCTACCGTACCATTTGCGTTGGCAGTCGTGCTACCATAGCCAGATGCGTAGCTGACAATGTAAGCTGTATATCCGGCAGGTACAGTCCATATCGTCGCCGTAGATCCGCTATTAGCAGTATAAACCCCATAGATTACGGCTGGGACACCAGCGGTAACCACTCCAGTACCAGCGTAAATTGTGCCAGCAGCAGCATCGCCAGAGCCTGCTGTTAACGCAGCAATGTGAAAAACGCGAAGGTAGCTGTTGACGGTATTAACGGCTGTCTGACCATTGAGCGTCACTGTCTCGCTGATCTGGTTATAATCGGCATCTAGGCCGTTGATTAAAATGGTGCGCGCTCCAGTACCCGCAGCGGCATCATTTGCGCTGCTGCTTGAAATCTTCATAACCGAAGC